>Ga0209230_10000004_pt1 | contig 110090 bp, 108 predicted proteins | sample LakOntMetagenome_FD_187467 | JGI IMG/M metagenome (GOLD analysis project Ga0209230, IMG submission 187467) | Freshwater and sediment microbial communities from Lake Ontario - Sta 18 epilimnion Metagenome (SPAdes) (version 2) | ecosystem: Environmental > Aquatic > Freshwater > Lentic | place... | reverse complement strand
TTCTAAAGATTTCTGCTTAACATCCTGAATGAACTTGTCGACCACTTGCAACGCTACATCTGAGTCTAGAAGTGCGGTGCGAATTTCACTGCAAACAGTTTCGATATCTCCTGTTGAGATCTTTCCCTTGGCTCTCAAAGATGAGAATGCCCCACTAAATCTGGAGGCTAACGATTCAAACATAATGGGAGCAGAGTACTTGAGAGTCGAGATCTGTGGTCCGATGATCGCCGCCAGTAATCAAAATTTGTATGAGTATCTGCGATAGCGCCTATCTCAAGTTTTTCCACTATCGCAGATACTCATACTGATAGAACTAAATTGCCTCTGGCCCACGTTCTCCAGTGCGTACTCGAATCACTTGATCAATTGGTGTGGTCCAGACTTTTCCATCACCGATTGATCCAGTCGATGCAGATTTAACGATTACACCCAAAACAGAGTCAACATCTTTATCATCTACCAGGACCTCAAGACGAATTTTAGGAACTAGGTTGACTGTGTATTCAGCGCCTCGATAAACCTCTGTATGGCCACCTTGGCGACCAAATCCACTAGCTTCTGAGACTGTCATGCCGTTGATTCCAACGGCATGTAATGCATCTTTCACATCATCTAGTTTAGTTGGCTTTAATATTGCAGTAATCAATTTCATTCTTGTGCTCCTCTCGAACTAGCAAGGAAATTACCTTGATTGTTATCTGAAAACTCATAACCACGCTCGGCATGAACTGCCAAGTCGATTCCTGCAAGTTCTTGTTCAACGCTAATTCGGAAACCGATTGTTAGATCAACCAAATTAGCGATCACATATGAAAGGACAAAGGAGTAAGCCAGAACTGCGCCGGCACCAATTGCCTGCTTAATTAGCTGTTCAGTCCCACCACCGTTGAACAGACCAACATCTACTCCAACAAAACCAATCAAGATAGTTCCCACAATTCCACCTACAAGGTGAACTGCGACAACATCTAGTGAATCATCAAAGCCGAATTTGAATTTAAGTCCTACGGAAAGTGCGCAAAGAGCACCAGACACCGCACCAATAATTAGCGCCCCTGATGCATTTACTGCAGCACACGCAGGTGTAATGGCAACTAACCCTGCAACAACACCTGATGCTGCTCCAAGGCTTGTCGCATGACCATCACGCATTTTCTCTACAAGTAGCCATGCCAAGACAGCGGCCGCTGTTGCGCCAATTGTGTTGAGTAACGCTAATCCTGCAGTTCCATTTGATGCAATGGCAGAGCCTGCGTTAAATCCAAACCATCCAAACCACAAGAGACCTGCACCAAGCATTACAAGTGGAAGGTTGTGTGGTCGCATTGGCATCTTGCCAAAACCGACACGCTTGCCGAGTACTAGAGCTAAAGCCAAACCGGCCGCTCCTGCATTAATGTGTACAGCAGTACCACCAGCAAAATCTAGCGCGCCAAGATCATTTGCAATCCACCCGCCGGTTTGAGCCACAAAGTCATCAAATGCAAAGACCCAGTGAGCCACTGGGAAATAAACAACCGTTGCCCAAATACCGGCAAATACTAACCATGCGCCAAATTTTGCACGATCAGCGATAGCGCCAGAGATTAGTGCAACTGTAATTGCTGCAAACATTCCTTGGAAGCCAACAAATACTGCTGCAGGGATCGTTCCAATTACAGCCTCTGAATTGTCTAACCCTTTAAGAAATGCGAACTGAGAGACATCTCCGATAAGACCCGAACCATTTACAGAATCTCCAAAAACGAGTGAAAAACCATATGCAATCCATAAAACAAAAACAATTGCTAACGCGCCAAATGACATCATCATCATATTCAGCACACTTTTAACGCGAACCATTCCCCCATAAAAAAGAACTAAACCAGGAATCATGAGAGTGACTAGCCCAGCACTCATTAACATCCAGGCTGTATCTCCAGAGTTGATTACAGCTGCCTCCATAATTTTTCTACCGCCTAATTTTCATAAGGTGAGTTCTCAGCGTTGAGAGCCTTTGATTAGGTCAAACCCTCTAACTTAGGGGTTACAAGCGATGCTTATATGGGTTTCGATGGTGTGACAAATAATGCTGGCTTGTTACAAATGGGTTACGCAAGAAGGGATTTGAGATAAGCACCCGGGTCAAAGGGGGAGAAATCACTCTCTGACTCTCCCGTGCCAACCCACTTAATAGGAATACCTAGCTCAGCCTCTATCGCTAGGGCCACACCACCTTTGGCGCTTCCATCCATTTTGGTGAGGACAACACCGGTGACATCAACGGTTGATGAAAACATTTTGGCCTGTGCTAAACCATTTTGACCAGTTGTCGCATCGATTACAAGTAGAACTTCACTGATTGGCAATGTCTTTTCAACAACACGTTTAACCTTTGTTAGCTCTGACATTAGGTCGCTCTTATTGTGTAAGCGTCCAGCAGTATCGATAATCAAAATCTCTACATTATTTTCCTGTGCATTTTTTGCTGCATCAAAAGCGACAGATGCTGGGTCGCCATTTTCTTGTCCGGAAATAACCGGGACATCAATGCGCTCTCCCCATGTTTTCAGCTGATCTACAGCCGCCGCTCTAAAGGTGTCACCGGCTGCCATAAGGACGCTTTTGCCTGAGGATTTATAAAATCGTGCAAGTTTTGCAACTGAAGTTGTTTTACCTGTTCCATTAATGCCAACAACTAAAATTGTGGATGTAGAGCTAGACAAACTCATTTCATGCGACTTGCTTGATAGCTTGCTAGAGAGAAACTGAAGTAAAGACTCTTCAGGAGTTGCGCCTTTAATTTTTTTTGCCTGCTCAAGACATTCAGATGCTAGCGCTGGTCCTAAATCTGCCTGAAGAAGTTCTGCCTCTAACTCAGACCAATCAGAGGAGGCTGATTCTGTGCCACCTTTGATTCTGGTGATTAACTTAGTGAAAAGAGCCATCTGTAAAAAACTTAACTTGCGTCGGATTCGCGAAGGCGTTGCGAAATTACCTCTGTCACACCATCTCCGCGCATTGTCACACCGTACAAAGCATCGGCAATTTCCATTGTTCGTTTTTGGTGCGTAATAATTATTAACTGAGAGCTTTCACGTAGCTCTTCTAGAACACCTAATAACCTGCCCAAGTTGACATCATCTAACGCTGCTTCAACTTCATCAAGTACATAGAAGGGGCTAGGGCGAGCTTTAAAGATTGCTACAAGCATGGCAACAGCAGTTAAGGATTTTTCTCCACCAGATAAAAGGGAGAGTCGTTTTATTCGTTTTCCAGGGGGACGAGCCTCAACATCAACACCGCTTGTGAGTGGATTATCTGGATCAGTCAAAATCAGGCGTCCATCCCCACCAGGAAATAACCGGGCGAATATCTCTTCGAAATGTTTAGCAGTCTCTAAATACGCTTCCATGAAGATTGACTGAACGCGATCATCGACTTCTTTGACGATGTCCAAAAGATCTTTCTTTGTATTCTTTAAATCCTCTAGCTGCTCTGCCAAAAACTTTAGCCGCTCTTCCAGGGATGTGAATTCTTCAAGTGCAAGCGGATTAATTTTTCCTAGTAAATTCAATGATCTTTCCGCCGATGCCAAGCGTTTTTGTTGTTGATCACGGCGATATGGAATCATCTCAGTAGAGATAATCTCTCCCTCATCTGTCTCATGGAAAGTTGGAACATCTTTGTCTGGTCCATACTCGCTTATGAGTGTTTGAGCATCCACACCGAACTCTTCAAGAGTTTTACTCTCAAGGGTTTCAATACGTAAGCGCTGCTCTGCGCGGGCTATCTCATCTTTGTGGACACTTGAAGTAAGTGATTCAAGTTGAATTGTTAACTCACGACCACGAGAGCGAACCGTCAATGTTTCACCCTCGCGATTTGCACGTGACTCATCCAAACGAGAGCGCTCGATTGCAGCTTTTGAAATCGAACGTTCTAGGTGAATGAGAACTTCATATGCAGCCTCTGCAACGGCTTGAGAAATCACAGCAGCTCGTGCACGAGTACTGCGGCGCAGCACAGCACGCTCTGATGCATCACGCTCGGCTTGGGCAGATTTTTCTAAACCAAGGGCCCGTGCTGCAACTGAATCAACTCTTTCTTCAATAGTTCTAACAGCAAGTCGGGCCTCAACTTCAGTTGTTCTCGCAGTTGAAACTTGGCTTCGTAGAAGTTCTGTGCGCGAATGATCTGGCTCTGCTACATCGCCTCGTTGTTGTAATTGATTTTGGGCAATGAGAATTTCTCCCTCATCACGTGACTTAGTTGCATTAGCTTCATTAATCGAAACATCTAATCTCTCAACTTCGGCCATTGAAGATTTCATGTTTTGCCCAGAAACGGCCAGTTGCTCAGTTAATGCTGCAATTCGGGCATCAGATTCATTTAGTTTTGAAACTGCTGAATCAAAATCGCTCTGTTTTGAAGTTACTTCGGTGTTGGCAGATGCAATCTCAAACTTTAATCGATCACTGTCATGAATAATCTCTTGTAACTTGGATTCTAAACTTGCAATCAAAGCCTTAATTTCGATAAGTGATGATGAAGATTTAGATCCACCAGTAGCACGGCCCTTGGAAACTACATCACCATCGCGAGTAACGACAACTACGTCTGGGTGGTTACGAAGAATCGCCTCAGCTGCGTTGGCATCCTCTGCAACAACTATTCCAGACAATAGAGTTGACAGTAGATCGTCAATTGAATTCGAGCGAACGTAACTTGATAGTGAATTTAGCCCTGAAGGAATCGAACTCTTATTGCCAGTACCTGGCTCATAGACCAAAACGTCAGCCTGTCCTAGATTTTCACGGCGCAGCGTTGTGAGCGCAGTAACTGCCGAGGAAAGATCTTTTACTACGACTGCATCGGCAAAATTACCAAGGGCTGCTGCTGCAGCTGCTTCCCAACCTCGGTCAATTTCAATTAATCCAGCCACACTACCCAAAATTGAAACACCGCGGGAATCTCGCAATAGCGCCGATGCACCATCTCGGTTTTCTGATGTTAATTTAATCGCTTCAAGTTTGGATTCAACAGCATTTCGTTCACGATCTGCTATTCGCTCGGCTTCTAGAAGCTGTGACAGTTTTGATTTGGATGATTCAAGAGAAGACTTGGCGCTTTCAAAAAGTGAATCAAGACCTAATTCACCCGAGTCTGCACTAGCAATCTCAAGTTCGTAGGTCGAATATTCACGTTGTGCTTGATCAACTCGGGCCTGTGCTTCATTTCGAGACTTTGTTAAACGAGCGATCTCTTCGGCAATGGCTTCTAAACGAGCATTTAAAGATTTGATGTGACCTTCTTGGCGAGCAGTTCCCTCACGAGCATCTGCAATCGCGCGCATTGCCGCAGCAATTGTGTCCTCATCACTTTTCAAAAGAGCTTCGGTTGAAAATAATGCTTGGGTTGCCTGCGCAAGAGCATTCTTAGCAACTTCAACATTGGCGCGGAGTTCTCGCTCTTCTTCCCGTAACGCTTGTGCCTCTAGATCTAATGTTTGGGGATCACGACCAGAAGTACGTGCTTCTTCGGCCTCTTCATTTAGAAAACGAGATCTTTCTTGAGCCAGACTTTGTGTTCCACGAAATTTTTCACGCAGTGAATTTAAGTTGTAATAAAGTTCTTGAGCCGCTACTAATTGTGGACCTTCGATCGCGGCCTGTGAATCCAATGCCTCTTCTCGCCGGCGAATTGTTTCAAGCTCTTGTTCAACAACTGCTCGCTGTTCACGCAATGCACTCTCATCAGCAACTTCAAGTTCCAATGTTTTTGACATAGAAATATAGTCATCGGCAAATAGACGCAGCTTTGCATCGCGCAGATCTGCTTGAATAGTTGCAGCTTTCTTAGCTACCTCAGCTTGTTTTCCAAGCGGTCGTAACTGCCTGCGAAGTTCTACCGTTAAATCTTGAATACGGGCAAGATTTGCCTGCATCGAGTCGAGTTTGCGTAGAGCTTTTTCTTTACGCTTTCTATGCTTTAAAACTCCAGCTGCTTCTTCAATAAATCCTCGACGCTCCTCCGGCGTGGCCATCAATATTGCATCTAACTGTCCCTGTCCAACGATGACGTGCATTTCACGGCCGATACCAGAATCGCTGAGCAGTTCTTGAATATCTAGTAAACGAGAAGCTTCACCATTAATCTGATACTCGCTTTGCCCGTTTCGAAATAGAATTCTCGAGATTGTGACCTCTGCGTACTCGATGGGTAGAGCGCCATCTGTATTGTCTATCGTTAGTGAAACTTCTGCACGACCAAGGGGTGCGCGACCACTTGTACCTGCAAATATGACATCTTCCATTTTGGCGCCGCGCAGAGATTTGGCACCCTGCTCACCCATAACCCAGGTAAGAGCATCTACAACGTTAGATTTTCCAGAACCATTTGGACCGACAACACAAGTGATTCCGGGTTCAAGTCGAAGAGTGGTCGCTGATGCAAAGGACTTAAAGCCCTTGAGCGTCATACTTTTCAAATACACGCGGTAAACCTATCGCTTCGAGCGCAGGATTTTCGTAGATTTAAGGCTGTGGAAAGGCAGTTTTTAAAGCTTCATATGCAACGCGCGCGGCCACTTGTTCAGCCTCGCGCTTGCTCTTGCCACTGCCTTGACTTAGGAGTTGCCCAGCAAGCATCGCTACTGCAGTGAAGTTTTTATCGTGATCTGGTCCCTCTTCGGTGACGACATACTCCGGTGCACCTTTTCCAAGTGCAGCGGCTAACTCTTGCAATGCTGTTTTTCCATCAAGACCGGCTCCGCGGGCAACGGCTGAATCCATAGTTGGAGTAATTAATTTTTCTACAATTTCGGAGCATTTTAAAAAGCCAAACTGCAAATAAATTGCACCGATTAAAGCCTCCAGTGCATCTGCTAAAAGTGAGTGTTTGTCTCGACCGCCGGTAACTTCTTCGCCTTTACCAAGTCGAATGTACTGGCCCAGTTGGAGTCCCCGCGCAATATCGGCAAGGGCGCGCATGTTTACAACTCCGGAACGAAGTGGTGAGAGTCGACTTTCATCAAAATCTGGATAACGTTTATAAAGTGCTTCAGTAACAATTAAACCTAAGACCGAATCTCCAAGAAATTCGAGACGTTCATTGGTTTCTTTGCTGCCAGATTCGTATGCAAATGAACGATGAGTAAAGGCCAATTCAAGCAAAGCTGGATCGAGAACTACTCCCAGCTGCTCGGTAAGCGAAGAACTCAGATCAGACCTCTAATACCTGACGACGGTTATAAGTACCGCATGTTGGGCACGCAGTGTGCTGAAGTTTTGGTTGCTGGCATTGACCACATGTAGCAAGTGCAGCTGCAGTTGTTTTCCACTGACTACGACGAGAGCGCGTCTTTGAACGCGACATTTTTCGCTTTGGTACTGGCACTTTTCTAACCTCTTCCTTCGGTTTCCTCTAGCATTCGAGAGTTCTAAAAATCTAGGCTTTCCCGGCTAATTGCCGTGCTTACCCAAGAGCGTAAGTATCCCCTAAAACCACTAAATCTTGAAATCGGGGTCTTCAGAACCCAATGCCTTTAAGCCTGACCAGCGGGCGTCTATGGTTTCGTGAGCATGGTCTTTTGCTAGTCCGGCCCACTTCTCACCACATTCAGGGCAAAGGCCTAAGCAATCTTGATTGCATAGAGGATTGATTGGAAGTGAGAGAACAACAGCATCACGTATTGGTGTTTCCAAATCCATAATCTGACCCTGCATCATTAATTCATCTTCAATATCCAAATCATCAATCTCAGGTTCATGTTTCTTCTTTTTTCCACGTTCATTCGTTGGTTCGTAGTTATATAACTCCTGTATTTTTCGTTCAATCACAATCTCAACAGGATCTAGGCAACGAATGCACTCGCCCTTTGCAACTGCATAAACATCGGCACTTAAAAGAATGCCCTCTGTAACTGACTCTAACCGAGCATCTACTTCTATAGTTTCACCTGCAGGAACAGAAATCAGGGTGATACCAAAGTTTTCGCTCACTTGGATATCCAACGAATACTCCTTCATCTCCCCTGCACGCCTTGGAAGTTCGAAGGTGTTTAGCTGGAAGGATTTATAAGAAGCGTTCATGAGTTCAAATATCTGTGGCTAGGCCCACTAATCCTTATCGGCAAGTTGCGACAAAATATCTTTATCATTTGCGCCAGCAAGGCGATCCCTACCACGGCTAATCGCATCCAAGGTTTTGTTCAAGATAACTTCAAGAGTTGCTAGTCGACCATCTATGTACTCTTCGATTTCTTGTTTTTCGATATCGGCGCTCTCTCGCGCGTCTTGAACAATTGCTCTTGCTTCATCACGAGCGATTTGAACGACAGAAGTCTTTTCAACCATTTGAGAAACTTCTTCCCGAGCTATAGCAATCATCTGTTCAGCACTAAGGCGTGCTTCCTCAATGATCGCCTCTCTTGTTTGAATAATTGAGTGTGCAGAGGCAAAATCTGAAGGAAGTCCATCACGTGCAGAATCTAAAATTGAAAGTATCTCGGCACGGTGAACAACACAACTGGCTGACAAAGGTACGCCTCGTGCCTCTTCTATCATTGTGATTGCAGATGTTAACTTTTCAATAGATTCCATGATCTACTCCCCTGCTATTCGAAGCTTTAAGGCTTCATTGATTGACGGTGGCACCATTGATGAGACATCACCAGAGTAGTGCGCAAGTTCTTTGACCAAAGATGAAGACAAAAATGAATGAGTTGGGGATGTAGCCATGAACATAGTTTCAACGCCTGATCCCTGTAAATTAACTTGAGCCATTTGAAGTTCATAATCAAAATCTGTTACGGCGCGTAAGCCCTTAACAATTGCTTGAATTGAATTGCTCTTGCAATAATCGACTAACAAACCACTCCAAGAATCAACAGATACATTTGGAAATTTACTTGTGACCTCTGTGATCATCTTTATTCGTTCCTTGACCGTGAATAAAGATGCTTTCGTGCGGTTTTCAAGCACTGCAACTACTACGTGATCAAACTGCTGTGCGGCACGTTCGATGATGTCTAAATGCCCATAAGTGATGGGATCAAAAGATCCAGGACAGACGGCGCGCTTCATAGACCAAACGCTAGCAATAGAAGGGCGAGTAATCCATTCTTAAGGCTGGAAATTGGCGTAATAGATGCTGGCCTGACCATAATTTCGCTCTCGTGCCGGAATAAAGGCATCAGGCCAAACGAACTGATCCATCCTTGTATTACGCTCCACCGCAATAAATGCATCACTACTTAAAAAGTTATCATCATGTAATTTACTCAAAATATCTTCTACGCCTTGATTAGAAAATTCATAGGGAGGATCAATATAAACGAGGTGATATTTCTCCCTTGGTTGATCATTGAGAAAACGTTCAACACTCATTCCAAATATTTGAAGCTTGCCTGCAGGATTAGATTTTTTTACTAACTCATGATTTGCCTCGATGGTCTTTAATGCTTGCTCATCTTTTTCGACAACATGAACAAGTGTGGCGCCCCGAGAAAGTGACTCAAGGCCAATGGCCCCTGACCCTGCAAAGAGATCTAAAACCCGCAATCCCTCAAATGTTCCAAACTCAGAAGAGAGCGAAGAAAAAAGACCCTCGCGGGCACGATCGGATGTAGGCCTTGTAGCTTGTGCCACTGTTCCTAAATTTCTACCTTTTGCTACTCCAGCAATTATTCGCAACTACATCACCCCTTGTCTAAATAATCTACGGCTTGATCCTGTTGCAACTTTGCCAACTCTAACTTTAGAGCAGGATAGTTTTTTAGATCATTTTCCAGGGATATTAAATCGTTTGCATCTTCTCTGGCCTGTTCAATCAGTGCCTCATCTCGAAGAACTCGAAGTAATCGCAGATGCGATCTCGTTCCGGACTGAGATGCGCCTAAGACATCACCTTCACGTCTTTGCTCAAGGTCGATTCGTGAAAGCTCAAAACCATCCAGCGTTTTTGCAACTGCATCGAGACGCTCCCGTGCTGGAGATTCATCGACAGTTGCTGTAACTAGTAAACAAAGACCAGGAGACACACCGCGGCCTACACGACCTCGAAGTTGGTGCAGCTGGGATACGCCAAAGCGATCGGCATCCATAATTACCATGATCGTTGCATTAGCCACATCAACGCCTACTTCGATAACAGTGGTTGAAACTAAAACATCGATCTCACCATTTGAAAAAGCCTGCATAGTTTTTTCTTTTTCGTCGGCTGATAGGCGACCGTGTAGAACTGCAATTTTCAATCCTCTTAAAGCTCCTTGTGCAAGGGTCGGTGCAAGTTCCTCAACTGCAGAAATCTCATCTGTTTCTTCGCCAAATAAGAAATCTAAATCAGCATCTGCATTGGCCTCTTCATTGGCAGATATTCTGGGCGCCACGATGTAGGCCTGATGTCCCTGTGCGACTTCCTCCTTAATTCGCTCCCATGTTCGCTCTAAATAATGTGGTTTTTCTTTTACAGGAACCACATGGGTGGTTATCGGTTGGCGCCCTAGTGGCAGTTCACGAAGTGTTGAAACATCTAAATCACCAAAAACCGTCATCGCCACAGTACGAGGAATTGGCGTTGCTGTCATAACCAATAAATGTGGAGGAAGGATCGCTTTCTCCTTAAGTGCATCACGTTGCTCAACACCAAAGCGATGCTGTTCGTCAACAACAATTAATCCAAGATTCTTAAAGGCAACTTTCTCGCCAAGTAGTGCGTGAGTTCCAATCACAATTCCGGCAACACCATCGGCAGCCATTGCAAGGGACTCTTTACGAGCAAGTGCGCTTTGGGAACCGGTCAAAAGAACTACTCGTGTCGCATTTTCATTTCCGCCCAACATTCCACCCTGAGCTAACTCTCCTAACAGTTTTGTAATAGTACGAAGGTGCTGTCCGGCTAGTACTTCAGTTGGTGCAAGTAGCGCTGCCTGTCCGCCGCTATCTACTACTGAAAGCATTGCTCTTAAAGCAACGATTGTTTTTCCTGACCCGACTTCACCTTGCAGTAATCGATGCATGGGGTGCGACTGTGCAAGATCTGATTCAATCTCTTTGCTCACCTCCAATTGACCGACAGTCAGCTCAAATGGAAGTGCTTTATCAAATGAATCTAGTAATCCTCCGCTTACTTTCTTAATGGCAGTTGAATTCAATTTCTTTAACTCATTGCGCCGCAAAACCAATAAAGATTGAAGCAGAAAGGCCTCATCAAAAGTCAACCGCTCGCGTGCTAGGTCGGCGTGTTCAAGATCTGCCGGTTGATGTAACTGAACTAGAGCTTGGTGCAAAGTCGGATAACTATGTTTTTCTCTAATCTTTTCAGGAAGAAAATCTTGAACTTCTTCTAACGATCCAATGGCTAGTTCAACGCACTGAGAGATTTTCCACGATGGTAGTTTTGATGATGCGGGATATACAGGTAGGTACTTTCCAGCAAAACCTTCAACAGCTGTATCAACATCAGAGCCATCAGGTATCAGTTCATAATCTGGATGTGTTAACTGTTTCTTATTGTTAAAAACGCCGATCTTGCCTGCAAATAAACCTTGCCTTCCAACCTTGAGATCTTTCTCGCGCCAAGCTTGATTAAAGAAGGTTAGCGAAAGTTTGTCGGTACCATCTGTTACTACAACTTCTAACATGCTTCCTTTTCGCCCTCGCATAGGTCTATTTGTTGCCGAGTAAATCTGCGCAAGTATTGTTGTCTCATCACCTTCTCTAAGAGCGGAAATGTCAGATAGCTCCCCGCGAACCATGTATCTGCGCGGGTAGTGGCGCATCAGATCGCCTATGTTTTTTATACCAAAACCGGTCTCGAGAACCTTCGCTGTACGGTCTCCAATAACAGATGAGACCTTGTTCTCTAAAGTTGCCACGCGAGCATTCTCTCGTGTTATCAAGCAAAAGTTGGTTACCGCAACAAAGTCAGGGTTTTATCTGTATTTTTCCAATCTGAATGCGTAATCACGATACAAATGGCCGAGCCGCAGTACTGCTGAATGGCATTCATGACACGATTCGAGAGCTCAAAATTAAGGTGCTCTGTCGGCTCATCAAAGATGTAGACCTGGGCATCAGCCAACAACGCGCGTGCGATTGCAAATCTCTTGGCCTCGCCACCGGAGACACCTCTTCCATAGACTCCCATAATTGTGTCCAAACCATTATCCATTTCTGAAACAACTGAGTCCAAACCAATCGCATGAAGAACCTCCATGATTTGCTCATCGGTTGCCTCCGGATTTCCTATTTTCATATTTTCACGTACCGAGGTATTGAAAACATGTGATCTCTGAACGGTTCCTACGATGATCTCATGTATGTCTGCAATAGTAGATAGTTCGCGATCATTAACACGGATGGATCCTGTGTAGGGCAATAGGCCTAACAATCCCATTGCAAAGGTTGATTTACCTGTTCCAGAGTTTCCACGAATTAGGAGCAACTCTCCTTGAGTTACTTCGCACGAGATACCCTGCATAAAAGGCTGGCTCCATGACACTTGTACATTTTTACACTCAATCTTTGTAACAACTTCATCAAGGGTAAGCTTTTCATAAATTTGGATATCTGATCGCAGCAAATCATCGACTGCATACTGAGATGCAATCAATTTTCCTGCCCCAAATAGATTTGGATACCAGGCAGTAATTGCTTCAAACATGACAAGTGGCAGGAATATCAACATAGCGATCTGCACTGCCGGAATGTCATAATTTCCTGCTAGAACAAAGGCTAGATAGGCACTAAAGGTGATAGCCCCGCCGATCAGTAAATTAGTAATAAAGGAGAATAATCCACCGCGGAAAATCAGTGATCTTTCTTTATGGAAAATATCTGACTCAAGTTGTTGGGCTGGAAGAAATGATTGATGTAGATAACCGTAGATTCTGGCCTCAACAACGCCATGAACTGTTGATTCAACGATCTTTGCATAATCATTTTCTCTCTTTTCAATCCCTTTCGCCAAAGGGAGGGCAGTTCGTGAGATGAGCATCGGCATAAAAACCAATAACACCAAGGAGACTGGAAGAGTTATAGCCAGGGATTCAGGACGGACCCACCATCCCAATGAAACACCTGCAGCTAAGGCAAGAACGGCAGAGACTCCTGGCAACTTAATCCGAAGTTGATATTCCTGTGCTCGTTCAACATCATCCACCAAGCTCTTTACTGCTGGACCAGAATTAACAACTGACGAAGCAGAAATACTCTTACTTGCAACACTTGAATAAATCTTCACTCGTAGTGAAGTTAGTTGATCAAAGACTGCTTTGTGGCTAATGATTCTCTCGCTATATCGTGCAACAGCACGAAAAATTGCAAAAAATCTCACGACAGTACCTGCCAAGCCTAAAGTAAGAATTGGAGGGTGGGTTGAAGCCATTGTGATTAGCCATCCACTGGTAACCGTTAATCCAATTCCACCAATGAATACAAAGGCGCCAAATAGGTACGCCAAAGGCATCATGAGAGCACCTTCGAAACAAAACTTTGGTGAGAATCATTAGGTTTTACTATAGATAGATCATGAGTAATGCAAACCACTATTGCACCGGCGGAGGCGTAGTTTCTTAGTGCCTCCATTACTTTCTCTGCACTTTCCGAATCGAGATCTGCAGTCGGCTCATCTGCGATCAAGAGTTGAGGTTTTGAGAAAAGTGCACGGGCAACAGATATTTTTCGTATCTGTCCACCGGATGCAGAGCTTGCTCCTTCCCCAAAACCTCCCATAATTGTTTCGAGGCCATTGGGAAGTTCATTAATACTCAACCCACAATCGAGCAAGATTCTTTCAATTTCTTTATCAGAGGCAGTTGGTAAAACTAGTTGAAACTGATTACGCAAGGAACCATGAGCTAATTGTGGTAACTGCGGTATCCATCCAAGTTGTTTGAACCATGAGGCATTTAATGCTGGAGTCAATAAAAACTGTCCTGTTGAACTTTGAACCAACACCTCAGTTTCATGAATGATGCCAAGAAGATTGAGAGCAAAGGTACTTTTCCCAACCCCGGATTCACCCAGAATGAAATGTATCTGTCCACTTTCTAGGAAATGGGACTCGATTACTGAAGATTCCCGACCACGAGCACTAAGCGCCCAATCACTCCATGAAATTGAATCGATCTGAGAAAAATCGCATTCAATCGGAATGATTGAGGGGAGCTTTTTTTCTTCAACTTCTTGCAATTGCATAAGGGCTTGGCTTCCATCTGCTGATGCATGAAACAATAAAGCAACATTTCGAAGTGGGAAGTACACCTCTGGTGCCAAAATTAATACCGCTAGAGCGCTAGTGAAATCGACCGAGTCATTAACTAATCGAATACCCATAGTTACCGCAATGAGAGCTACAGAAATAGTTGCAACTAGTTCAAGTGCCAGCGCCGATAGAAATGAAATACTCAAAACCTTCATGGTTTCTCGGGTGTACTTATCCCCCATCTCCTCGATTCGAGAACTTTGTGTTTCATGGCGCCCAAATACTTTGAGAGTAATAAAGCCTCTTAATGAATCCTCAAAATATGAGGAGAGAGATCCTAAGGTCTTCCACTTTTTTGCAACTGAATCAGATGTGTAGCGACCGATCAATGCGCCAAACACTGGAATCAAAGGCAGCGTAAGTACCGCAATCAGGGCAGACAGAGGATCTAGAATCAGGATGGTGATGATCACGCCTACAGGAACAACCATTGCAAAGAATAATTGTGGTAGAAATCGACCCAAGTAAATATCTAGTGAGTTCAATCCTTTTACCAAGAGTGTGGTGATTACAGATGGTGGCACATGCGAGAAAGCATCTAGATTCGAGGTAACTTCATTGCGTATCTGCCTTTTGATCCGAATTGCCTTTAGAGAGCACCATGTTTCAAATGTGGATTGAAAAAACGCCCGAAAAACCCATAACCCTCCAAGTGCAACGATTAGAGAAAGAGCAGCTGAATCTCTGTCAATAATTGCGACAATCACTTGAGCCAAGACAAGACCACTCGCAATAATTATTGACACCCATAAAAAGGCGGCTGCAATTGAAGTAAAGAAAAGTCTGCGGCTACCACCCCATTGGAACAGTAGCCGCAGGTTGTTCGATCTCACTTGTGTAAGAAATGACTTCCTGTGTCCAAAACGCCTAGCTCGGGATTTGGGATCTGCGAAGCACTAACACGTTTACGGAACACCCAGTAAGTCCAACCCTGATAGATCAATACCAATGGCGTCATAATTACAGCTACAAATGTCATGACCTTGAGTGTGTAATCAGTACTGGATGCGTTTGAAATTGTTAGATCAAACTGTGCACCAAGTGAGCTTGGCATAACTCGTGGGTACAGGGCAAAGAACAATGTAGATACAAATGTTGCAATTGTTGCCGCTGAAAAAATGAAGGACCATCCTTCTCTACGTTTCAAGTTGGCAAAGATGCCTGCTACCCACAAGGCAGCGACAGCCACTGAAAGTCCTAGTACCACTGAGTTGATCTCCGGGAACATGAGATTTGTCCATACCAAGAATGTAACCGCTGCAACGGCTGCAACCAGGCCTGAAACCTTTGCTATTTCATGAGAACGATCACGGATTGTCCCTGTTGTTTTGAGAGATAGAAAAACCGCTCCATGTGTGAGGAACACTGTCAGGGTTACAACACCACCCAATAAAGCATATGGATTGAGCAGGTTGAAGAATCCACCGACATACTCAAGAGATCCGCTTTCAGCTCTTTCAATTGGAACACCACGGACTATGTTTGCAAAAGCTACTCCCCATAAAAGTGCTGGAATCGCACTGCTTATAAAGATTGCTAAATCCCAGCGTTTTCTCCATTGAGCCTTTCCATACTTGCTTCGATACTCAAAAGCGACACCTCTAACAATTAACGAAACAAGAATTAGAAAGAGGGGCAGATAAAACCCGCTAAACAGGGTTGCATACCACTCCGGGAATGCTGCAAAGGTTGCACCTCCTGCTACTAAAAGCCAAACCTCATTACCATCCCACACTGGTCCTAAAGTGGTTAGAACTGCGCGACGATCGGCTTCATTGCGGGAAACAAAACGTTGGAGCATGCCCACTCCGAAGTCGAAACCTTCAAGAATAAAATATCCAACCCATAGAACAGCAATTAACAAAAACCAGGTTGTTTGAAAACTCATTTGCATACTCCCTTCTTAATAGGCCATCACTAGTTGTTTATCTTCAGAGCCGCCCAGTTGGGGGTCCTCGTAATCAATCTCCTCAGATGGACCATTCTTGATTACCTTCATAATCAATCCAAACTCAATGAATGCAAGCACTCCGTACAAAAGGGTGAAGACAATCATTGTGAATAGAACTGCTCCAGCTGAAACCACCGCACTCACACCATCAGCGGTTTTAATCAAACCAAATACCGCCCATGGTTGACGAGCAGTCTCTGTGAAAATCCAGCCAAACGAGTTTGCTAGAAGTGGAAGAAATGGCAACGAGTACATCGCTGGGCCAAACCACTTGCCCTTTGGAGTACCGCCTCGACGCATCTGCCATAAAGCAACAAAGACAAATAATGAAGCAATTGCACCAAAGCCGATCATAAGTCGAAATGACCAATAGGCCAGAGGAACGTTGGGTGTGTAATCTCCTAGCCCATACTTTTCGTCATACATAACTTCAAGGTCGTTGATACCTTCTACGACACCGTTGAAATCTCCAGTAGACATGAATGAAAGCAGTGATGGAATTCCGATTTGGAAGACAGATTGAGACCCATCAAGTGTTCCTATAGTTAGCAACGAGAATGGGGCATTGGCTTGAGTGTCATAGAGAGCTTCAGCGGCAGCCATCTTCATTGGTTGTTGTTCTGTCATGATACGTGCTGTTACATCTCCAGAAACAGAAACTAAGACGAAGCTTATTAACATTGTAATTGCACCAAGTTTGAAGGTCCCACGTGCCATCTCCAAATCTTTGCGCTTAATAATGAGGTAGGCAGAGACACCTGCAATAAAAGCACCACCTGTAAAAGCCGCTGCAGGAATAGTGTGGAAGAAGGTTGCAACCGCTGTGTTTTGTGTAAGAACTTCGACAATATCTACAAGCTCTGCGCGCCCCTTTTCTTCATTGATAATGTAACCAACGGGATGCTGCATCCACGCATTGGCAGCTAAAATGAAATACGCAGAAAGTAGAGTTCCTGTTGCCGCAATCCAAATAGTTGCAAGGTGCATTTTTTTAGGAAGTCGATCCCAACCAAATATCCATAGACCAAGGAATGTACTCTCAAGGAAAAATGCTAGTAAACCTTCCATTGCAAGAGGTGCGCCAAAAACATCACCAACAAATCTGCTGTAGGAAGACCAATTCATTCCAAATTGAAACTCTTGAACAATTCCGGTTACAACACCGATTGCAAAGTTGATTAAGAACAACTTGCCAAAAAATTTAGTTGCTCGAAGATACTTAACTTTGTTGGTGCGAAACCAAGCCGTTTGAAGGCCCGCAACTAGAAAGGCCATTCCTATGGTGATAGGAACAAAAATAAAGTGGTACACCGTAGTGATGGCAAACTGCCATCTGGCTAGATCTAAAACGTCCATGGAACTGATTCCCCGATTCTGAACCCCTCTACCGGCTCTAAGACAATCTTCCGCGCCTTCACAAATATCCGCAGTGAAAAATCAGGTGCTAGCCCTCATGTTGCCGAACTAACACCTCAACCCCGCTTATGCCGCAACGAATTGGCATCTGCCCCCGCTCTCGCGCTACCCTTACGCCCTGTTCGCAAAGCACCGCTTTTGAGAACACGCAAGAATCAAACATTTAAAGGAGTTCTGCCATGGCAGCAACATGCGATATCTGTGGCAAAGGCCCCAGCTTTGGTAACAACGTCTCACACTCACAGGTAAAGACACGTCGTCGCTGGAATCCAAATATCCAACGCGTTCGCACACTTGTTGGTGGAAGCACTAAGCGCCAAAACGTTTGCACGTCATGCCTTAAGGCTGGAAAAGTAGTTCGTTAAATTTAACTTTACTGAAAATGGCGCCAGGTATCTGGCGCTTTTTTCATTTCAACACCAGTAACACCTTGTCCCTTAGCTACGGTACCAACCTTAAATCCATTTAGATCCAGACCTGTGGCCAAGAAAATGTGGTCTTCTCCTCCGGCAAATATCCACTGCCAAACATCACAATTCTGTGAATCTGCTAACTCCTTTAGTGAAGAAAATTCAGAGTGCTCGGCAATTAGTTTCTGATCAAATTGCAAAGCTACCCCAGATGCATCTGCCAATTGATTCGCCTGAATAATTAGCGCATCACTGATATCACACATCGAACGTGCTCGCTTATTTGAAAAATCAATAGCCGAAGCATAATCAACTGTTGGCGCGCTGTATTCAGAAACTGCATGTATGGCTAGATCATCCTCTAGCTCTTTTTCAATTATAGAAAGACCTGCAGCAGACCAACCAGGCAAAGATGAAATATATATTGAATCACCTACCTGCGCGCCAGCACGTGTAATTGGATTTTCAATATCTCCAATTGCCGTAATGGAGATAACTACACAGGGTCCTTTGGCAAGATCGCCACCAACAACATATGCCCCACAACTAGCTGCCTCGTGTGCAATGCCTTCTGCAAGATCTTCAATCCATTCCATACTCTCTTGACCAGTAAGTGTTATCGCAGCAACTAGATATTTTGGAGAACCACCCATGGCATAGATATCTGCCAAATTAGCTGCAGCTACTTTGCGACCAATATCAAATGCCCCACTCCACTCGGTTCTAAAATGAGTTCCTTCTACGGCCATGTCGGTTGTGATGACGGTTCGATCAGTTGTAGAAACAACAGCGGCGTCATCACCAATTCCAATTTCGACCCCACGATGAGTCACGCCAAATATGCGCACTAAAGCAGAAATTACGTCCGCCTCATCAAAGTTCATACCACCTAGCCTACCGAGCCCATTCGACTAGTGAGTAAGGGTTGTTCTACGGTAGCGTTTGGGTCTGAACCAGAGAGGACTTCACATGTCAGTACAAGCTTTTATCTTGATCCAAACTGAAGTTGGAAAAGCAGCAGCGGTTGCAAATGCAGCAGCCAAAATTGCTGGCGTAACACTTGCTGAAGGAGTTACTGGTCCTTACGATGTCATCATGCGTGCAGAGGCTGCCAGCATGGAAGAGTTTGGCCGACTTGTTTTAGCTAAAGTTCAGGGTGTGCCAGGAATTACACGCACACTTACATGCCCTGTAACGCACTTAAGCTAAAGTAATAAGTCCAAAGCGTTTTTATTAGTTTTAGAGCTAAGCAGATCTATTCAATGCAGATCTATTTAATATTGTCATCAATCCTTTAGTGAAGAGTTAATCAGCACTGAGATCAACTCGGTATATTTCAAGCCACTAGCTGCCCATAGTTTTGGATAAACAGAGGTTCCCGTAAAGCCCGGCATTGTGTTTATCTCATTAATGATGATTTCACCCTGTTGGGTGTAAAAAAAGTCACAACGTGCCAGGCCCTGACAGCCCAAGGCGATAAAAGCTTGCTTGGCCTGATTCTGAATCTTGATTGAATCTGATTCGCTAATTTGGGCAGGAATTTGCACAGTAGTTGCACTATCCAAATATTTTGCTTCGAAGTCATAGAACTCAAAGGCAGGGCTTACGATGATTTCCCCAACAACTGAAGCTTGAACAACTCCATCACGCTCTAATACAGCGCACTCAATTTCGCGCCCTTGAATTGCTTGCTCTACCAAAACTTTGTCATCAAATGTGAAGGCATCTTTTATAGCAGCTTCAAGTGAGTTAGCACTTTTGACTTTGTGGGTTCCTCTACTAGAGCCACCACTAGATGGTTTAACAAAGACAGGATAGGTAAGGCCGTCTGTCATTTTCTTCCAATTTAATCCAGTCACTTCAACCCCTGGTGCAATTGTTAATCCAGATTTTTCAAAAACAGCCTTTGCAATCGATTTATCCATCGCATGTGCTGATGCTTCAACCCCACTACCAACATATGCAATTCCAGAATTTTCAAGCATCTGTTGAATCTGTCCATCCTCACCAAATTCTCCATGCAAAACTGAGAAGACACAGTCAACATGCATCTTGGCTCCATTTAATTTAAAGCCATCTGGGGATAGTTCAATGCGGTTTTGATTTAATTCAATTGTAGGCATGGTTCCCTTAACTATTTCCAAGGGATAGTCATTTGGAAGTAAAACCCATTGACTAGATTTGGTAATTCCAATAAGAATTGGTTCGAAGGCGTTTTTATCTAGCCCTGAAAGAACTCCAGCACCAGAAAGAGCTGAGACTTCATGCTCACTGCTGGGACCGCCGCAAATAATGGCGATCTTTTTTTTCGTCATTGAATGAAATTCTCAGATTTGATACTGATCTCCATAAGTCGATCTAAAGCCTGTATCGGAGTTATTGCCTCAGAGACCACATCTGCAACTGCCTCTATCACCGGTACTTCAACTCCCACACGGTGGGCAATCTCTAGTACCGCACTGGAAGATGCAACTCCCTCAACGGTTTTTGCAACATCTCTTCTGGCAATTGCCATTGAACCACTTCGCCCTAGAACTTCACCAAAAGTTCTGTTACGAGATAGAGGAGAACCACAACTTGCAACTAAATCTCCCATGCCTGCTAAACCTGCTGCGCTAAGTGGATCGGCTTTATGAGCTGCACATAATCTTGCCACTTCGTTAAGTCCTCGCGTGATCAACATTGCCTGAGTGTTTTCACCCAAATTCATTCCAATTGACATACCAACAGCAAGTGCAATTACGCTTTTAATTGCTCCAGCAAGCTCGCAACCTAAAACATCGACTGATGGATAAACGCGATAGTAAGGAGTCGAAAACAAATGTTGCACTTTTTCTGCCAGAGCCATGGTCGGTGCGGCAGCAATTGCACCTGCGGGTTGTCGCAATATAAGTTCATTGGCAAGATTTGGCCCAGTAATAATTGCCACGTTTTTTGTCTCTAAAACCTGCTCAATTATTTCAGTCATTCGAGATAATGAGCTCTCTTCGATTCCCTTTAACGTACTTATATATGTTGCATTGGGTTGAACCAAAGTTTTCCACTGCACAAGGTTTTGGCGCAACGCCTGTGCCGGAATTGCAATGACATAGATATTGGAATACTCCATGGCTTCTTTAAGATCTACAGTGGCTTTCAAACCAACTGGCAAAACATTCTCACCTAGATATTTAGAGTTGGTATGAGATTTGTTTATTTCATCGACAACCTTTTGATCGCGGCCCCAAATAAGGACGTGGTTGCCCGCATCACTTAGAACTTGCGCCAAAGTTGAGCCCCATTGACCGGCGCCCAATACGACTACTTTGCTCATTTCTTCCTTGCCTTCTTAAAGTTTCCTGTTCGAGGTAGATCTGAGTTATGGGGATCAAAAATCTCCACTGGCCTTTTTTCTCCTCGCAGCTCTTCTAGTAAGTCAGTGATCGCTCGCATTGCAAAGGCTGTTGCCTCGGTGAGTGCGACCGGATCATTCTCTTTTCCATACCAAGGTGAAAAATCTAGCGCCTTACCAGCCAAGATCTTAATTTCAGTACGCGGAAAGAGCTTAATTTTCTTTTCATACGTTGGCATAACTATCTGGGAACCCCATTGGGCTACTGGAATGACAGGGGTTTTTGTAATGATGGCAAGACGGGCCAGACCGGTTTTGGCAACCATGGGCCATCCTTCAGGGTCCCTGGTCAATGTACCTTCAGGGTAAACGCCAAGGCAGTGGCCGGCCTCAAGCAATTTAACTGCATGCTGTACGGCCTTAGCAGCATCTTTACTCTCTCGAACCACAGGCACTTGGCCAGCGGCTAAAAGGAGTTTGCCGATAACTGGAATCTTGAAGACTCCCTCTTTGCCAATGAAGCGAGGTGCGCGACCATTTGCAAATAGAAAGTAACCAAAGAAAAGTACATCCATATAGGAAAGATGATTACTTGCAATAATGATTTTCCCGGACTTTGGAATGTTCTCACTTCCACGCCAATTTTTCTTTGAGACTGAATTTAAAAGTGGTATCAATACAGATGATATGAACCTGATCGTCTTATTTGAGCCTAATGGTTTGCCGGAAGGAGGGGCATAAGACACCTTGTAATCGGCCATAACGTAAATACTAGTCAATTACAGTAAAAACGGGGCTAGCAGATGCTAGCCCCGCCTAGAAATCTTTACAGATTTACTTCTTCTTAGCTTTTTTTGCTGGTTTACGAGCGGCTGGCTTTGCTTTCTTAGCAACCTTTTTTACGCTCTTTTTAGCCGACTTCTTTGCTGCCTTTTTTGGTGCCGCTTTTTTAGCAGCTGCCTTTACAACCTTAGGTTCTGGCTTTGGAGCAGGCCCCAACTTGCGCTCACCTGAAATTACATCCTTGAGTCCCTTTGCAGGAAGAAAGCGAGCTTTCTTTGATGCTTTGATTTTGATCGTCTCGCCAGTAAATGGGTTGCGTCCCATACGTGCTTTGCGATCTACTTTCTTAAACTTACCAAAATCATTAATCATCACATCTTCGCCCTTTGAAAGACTGCGAACGATTGTGTCGAAAACGATGTCTACAGCATGTGCTGCTTCTTTCTTGCTGTCATTGAAATGTGGTGCAAGCGCCGCAATGAATTGGGCCTTATTCATAGAAATCCCCTTATTACGCGTAAATAGTTAAGCAATTGCTTAACTTGTGGTCAAAACTTACGCGCAATATTGGGGTGATACGGCCTTTGATTAGGGCGTGTCGCAGTAATTTATTTTTCACAAATTAATCAAAAACTTCATTTTTTATGCGTAGAAAACTCTCAAGAAGAGATTTAGAGTATGAAACAATGTACTCACCCTTCCCAAAAAACCGTTGATTTACGCTTGTTTTTCGGGATTTACTACGACTTAATTGGCAAAGTTTTTGGCTTTAGAGATGTCCGAGCCTTTTCAAATGAATCTATTGCTTCGGTTTGTTTCATTGTTAGACCAATGTCATCCAAGCCTTCCATCAAACGCCAACGAGTGTAATCATCGATCGCAAATGGTAGTGACTTACCTAAATAGCTCACAGAGCGGGTTTCAAGATCCACAGTAATCGGAGTACTTGGATCTGATTCAATGGCTGCCCAAAGGGCTTCTACCTCTGCGATGTCAAGAATTACTGTCAGTAAGCCACCCTTGAGTGAATTCCCACGAAAGATATCTGCAAATCGGCTTGAGATCACAACTTTGAATCCGTAGTTTTGAAGAGCCCATACAGCGTGCTCACGCGATGAGCCAATTCCAAAATCTGCCCCCGCGACAAGTACTGTTCCATTTTTGAAAGCACCTTGATTGAGCACAAATTCAGGATCGTTGCGCCAGGCTGCAAACAAACCGTCTTCGAACCCGCTTCTAGTTACTCGCTTTAAATATACGGCGGGGATAATTTGATCCGTGTCAACGTTGCTGCGGCGTAGAGGTACTCCGGTACCTATGTGCTGAATAAATTTTTCCATTTCTATTCTCCTTAGAGATCCGCTGGCGATGAAAGTGTTCCGCGCAATGCTGTTGCCGCAGCAACCAATGGACTTACTAAGTGAGTTCGCCCGCCCTTGCCTTGACGACCTTCAAAATTGCGATTGGAAGTTGATGCAGATCGCTCACCAACTGCAAGCTGATCAGGGTTCATACCAAGGCACATTGAACAACCAGCATTTCGCCATTCAGCTCCAGCATCGATAAATGTCTTATCCAATCCTTCAGCTTCTGCTTCAAGACGCACTCGAGCAGAGCCTGGCACAACTAACATGCGAAGTGACGATGCTATTTTTTTGCCCTTTAAAATTTCGGCTGCCGCTCGAAGATCTTCAATGCGTCCGTTTGTGCATGAACCCAAAAAGACCGTATCGATACTGATCGACTTCAAAACTGTTCCAGCCTCTAGGCCCATATACACAAGTGCCCGTTCTGCAGCTGTTCGCGCTTCTGTATCGGTTATATCGGCAGGGTTTGGAACTTTTCCACTTAGTGGCAAGCCTTGTCCCGGATTTGTTCCCCAAGTAACAAAAGGCTCTAATTCATTGGCATCTAGGCTAACTTCGACATCAAATTTTGCGTCTTTATCAGTAAACAAAGTAGACCAGTATGCAACTGCGGCATCAAAATCCTCAGGTGCGTGAGGCTTTCCCTTGATGTAATCAAAAGTAGTTTGATCAGGAGCAATCAGTCCTGCTCGAGCACCAGCCTCGATAGACATGTTGCAGACTGTCATGCGTGACTCCATAGAGAGTGCGCGAATGGCACTACCGCGATATTCAATGACATAACCCTGTCCACCGCCGGTACCAATCTTTGCGATGACTGCAAGAATAATATCTTTTGAACTTACTCCTGGCTTGAGAGATCCTTCAATGTTAATTGCCATAGTTTTTGGCCGCTGCAAGGGTAATGTCTGAGTTGCCAAAACATGCTCAACTTCAGATGTTCCAATTCCAAAGGCTAGTGCGCCAAAAGCACCGTGCGTGGAGGTGTGTGAATCTCCACAAACAATAGTCATTCCTGGTTGTGTGATACCAATCTGAGGTCCTACTACGTGAACAACACCTTGATCCTTATCGCCGAGAGAGTGGATTCGAATTCCAAACTCTTTACAATTTGCACGTAATGTATCTACTTGCAGTTTTGATACAGGATCTGCAATCGGCTTATCAATATTTAGTGTCGGAACATTATGATCTTCAGTTGCGATAGTTAGATCTGCTCGACGAACTTTACGGTTAGTTAGGCGCAGTCCATCAAATGCTTGTGGGCTAGTTACTTCATGAATTAAATGCAGATCGATGTACAACAGATCGGGTTCACCTTCAACTTGGCGAACAATATGTTCTGCCCAAATCTTCTCCGCTAACGTTTTACCCACGGCGACTTGCTCCTTTTCCTATCCCATTTGCTGTATCACATAATGGGATGTTAATATCACTCTGTGAACAAGAAGAATAGCGGAGTTGGCGTATTAGATAAAGCCGTAGCTATTTTAAGCACCTTGGAGTCAGGACCTCACTCGCTGGCAGAGTTAGTAGCAGCAACAGGGATCGCTCGTCCGACCGCCCACAGACTTGCCGTAGCACTTGAGTTTCATCGATTGGTTGCCAGAGATCTGACGGGACGTTTTATTGTCGGACCTCGTTCCGGGGAATTAGGCGCAGCCGCTGGAGAAGATCGCTTACTTGCCGCCGCCTCTCCGGCTCTATCGGCGCTTCGCGATGCAACTGGTGAGAGCGCCCAGTTATACCGTCGCCAAGGCGATATTCGCATCTGTGTTGCAGTAGCAGAGCGTTTGTCTGGTCTTCGCGACTCAGTGCCCGTAGGTGCAGCTTTAACAATGCAGGCAGGCTCTGCGGCGCAGATACTTCTTGCGTGGGAAGACTCTGAAAAAATTCACCGCGGCTTAGCCAATGCTCGATTTACTGCAACACAACTCTCGGCCGATCGCCGCAGAGGATGGGCGCAATCTGTAGGAGAGCGCGAAGCTGGCGTTGCCTCTGTATCAGCCCCGGTGCGCGGGCCTAATGGAAAAGTAATTGCGGCGGTAAGCATAAGCGGCCCGATCGAACGTCTAGGACGTCAACCTGGCCGCATACATGCTGCTGCAGTTGTTGCTACTGCTGCTCGTCTTACTGAACACCTAGCTCGCGAATAACTCTAGAGATCACCGAAAAGGAAAAACCCTTTCGCTGAAGAAGAGATTGAATTCTTCTAATCTGGACATCTGATTCCAGGCGGCTCATCGTTGAGTACTTACGCATTCCAAGTGAAAATGCTGTCCGATACTCCGACTCATCATCTATCTCATCCAAAGCCTCATCGATGCTGTTTTGATCAACTCCACGAGTTCGAAGTTCACTTGCAATAATGCGCTTTGAGATTTTCTTTGCGTTATGGCGGGACTGTGTCCACGCCTTTGCAAATTCAGCATCATTAATTAGGCCAGCTTCTTGAAGCCGAAAAATCGTTGCTTGGGCTACTTCATGATCGATTCCACGCTTTTTTAAGTGGGCCAGAATCTCACCCTTACTCTTTGCGCGAGCCACTAATGCATTTAATGCAATCGTGTGCGCAATCGAGTAAGGGTCAGAATCCTGATCAACTTTTACGTAATCAAGCATGATTGCTTAGAAATCAACCTCTGATGTGGCCTCATCTATTGCTGCAACCAACTCTGGATCAACCTCAACGGCCACAAAATGGCCTCGAATCTTGCCTTCAATTTCATTGGCTAGATCTGGGTTATCAAGAAGGAATGCACGGGCATTTTCCTTACCTTGACCCAATTGATCGGCTTCATATGTGTACCAAGCTCCGGCCTTCTTAACAACGCCGATCTCAACACCCATATCGATCAATGAGCCTTCGCGAGAAATACCTGTTCCATAAATGATGTCGAACTCTGCCTGCTTAAATGGTGGAGCCATTTTGTTTTTAACAACCTTAACGCGCGTACGGTTACCAACAGATTCGGTACCATCCTTAAGAGTTTCAATTCGGCGAATATCCAAACGAACTGAAGCATAAAACTTAAGTGCCTTACCGCCAGTTGTTGTCTCAGGAGAGCCAAAGAATACGCCGATTTTTTCGCGCAACTGGTTAATAAAGATCGCAGTTGTCTTGGATTGGTGCAGAGCTCCAGTGATTTTACGAAGTGCCTGAGACATCAAGCGAGCCTGAAGACCCATATGAGAGTCGCCCATCTCGCCTTCAATTTCGGCGCGAGGAACAAGGGCTGCTACAGAGTCAACTACGACAAGGTCTAGTGCACCGGAACGAATTAACATGTCCATAATCTCAAGTGCTTGCTCGCCTGTATCAGGTTGTGAAACAAGTAGCGCATCAATGTCGACACCAAGCTTCTTGGCATACTCTGCATCAAATGCATGCTCTGCATCGATGAATGCACAGATACCGCCAGCTTTTTGAGCGTTTGCAATTGCATGCAAAGTCAAAGTTGTCTTACCTGATGACTCCGGTCCGTAAATCTCAACGATTCGACCACGAGGAAGTCCACCGATACCAAGTGCAATGTCTAAAGCAATTGAACCTGTTGGAATAACTTCAATGACTGCATTTTGTCGATCAGACATTTTCATAACTGAGCCCTTACCAAATTGACGTTCGATCTGGGCTAGGGCTGTGTCTAACGCTTTTTGGCGTTCGTTGTTGGCTTTATCTTGTGCACCTTCATTTGCTTTGTTGCTTTTTTCAGTAGCCACTTACATTCCTTTCGATAGAACGTCCTGCTTTGTGCAGTTCGTTTGGTGTCGGCCCAGAAGGTACGGAGACCCAACGACGGACCGCTTCAACTCGAGTTCGAGTGTGGAGAAACGGGCGGAAGTTGGAACCGCTCTGGCTGAACGATGCAATTGCTTGCAACGTAGTCAATTCTATCCGAACATCTGTTCGAAAGGTAACAGGTGCCGCTGACAAATTTGGCCGTGTCGCAGCTTTAATCAACGACCATACTTACCCCCGTGCTGATCCTTTTGCCCCCGAGTGAGAAGAAGGCAGAGGTCAAGGGGCCCGCAATTACTGTCTACACGGGGGTCCTATATCAGGGGCTGGGATGGGCCAGTCTTCCAAAGGCTGCTCAAAACCGTGGAGCCAAATCAATCACCATTATCTCTGCAAAGTATGGAGCTATCTCTCCAACAACGATTATCGGCCCGTATAAGGAGAAAATAGATAACAAGAAGATGCGGCCCTTGGTAAGTGCAAAGCTAGATCAACATAGCGCCGAGTTGATTATTGATTGTCGATCATCAACCTATCAAAGCACATGGCCCTCCCCTATTGAAAAGACGGTGGAGATTAAGGTCTACACGAAAGTTGGATCAGTTAAAAAAACAATTACACACATGTCTAAGAAAACCAGAGGTGAAGTAGTCCGCGCGGTTTTGCTCTCTAAAGTTGTTCCTAAGGATCCTGAGCAGTTGAAACAGATTGTAAAGGAAAGCTTTAACTGTAAGTTAATAAAAGGTGGTCTTGCCACACCTTGGATACTTGAGCTCTATATTTGATTTAAGCGATACGAGCGGTTCGCTTGATCAAATCTACTGTTAGCTCTGGATAGTTCCACATGATCACGTGAGCACAGTTTTCAACAACAATCCACTGTGCATGCTCGGGTGCAACTTCTCGTTTTTGAGCAATGTTTTCGGGCAACGTAAGGTCATAATCACCAAAGACAATAGAGACATCTACAGAGGGATCAATCTTAGAATCAAATTTTTTCCCAAGTAGACCTCTCCATGTAGGCATGTATCCCTTTGAAGTAGCCATTGCAATTACCGAGTCCCGGCAGGATTCAAAACTTAACTCTCTCCATAAGTGCGTAATTTTTTTATAGCCCAGGGCCTTTAGGGCAGGAATTTGATATGCAAGACGCATAAAATAACGCGAAATCTTTGCCAGAATTCGGGCAAGCAAACTTGGTGGAAACTTGGATCTCGGCACTTGGTGCCAAAGACCGGCAGGTGCTAAGGCCGTCACACTGGTAACGCTTTTTGGAGCTACAGCGCCCATCTCTAAAGCAATCCATCCCCCCAATGAATTTCCTGCAACGTGCATCTTGGAAACATTATGTTTGCTCTGCATCGTCGAAATAATCGAGCGGGCTAATGATTTTGGATCAAGGGCCTCATTCTCAGCTAAATCCGCTTCTCCATGTCCTGGCAGATCAAGGGTATAGACAGTGAAATCTCTTTTGAGTTGTGGCAGTAGTGACTTCCAAATACTTCCTGCAGATCCAAGTCCATGCACAAGAACAAGAGCAGGTAGTTTTTCATTCTCAGTAAAGACTGTTGCTTCGATCGGCATTACTAATACCTGTATTTTTCTGTCTGCACTGGATGGGCCTTACAAACTGCCTTCCAAATGACATCTGGTTCAAAGCCAGCGTTTAACGCTTCATTAACTGTCTTACTTCCAAGTTCAGATATGGCGATATCTGATGAAAAAGATGGAGCCCACGTTTGCCCAAAAGAAAGCGTAATGCGCTCACGCAAATCAGAGATGCGCACTATTGATAATCGCTTCTGCCTGTTGTCGTGATTGTGTAGGAGTCAAGGGATGTATAGCTTGTCCGATCAACCATCGAATCGTTATTTCGGAGGCCACTGGGTTTGCAACAACCAAGGAAATTGCAGCCGAGACAGCCTTCCATAATCGATCTTCTTGAGCACCGAGTAACAGAGTCAAACTATCGGGGTCTGTTTTTCGCATGTTGGCTAAAGCCAAATCTTGGCTCACCTGAATCGAAAGTTTTTCTAAAGCATCAATGGCTGTTTTGCTTTCTCTTGCCAGAACCACAAACCGTTCCGTTTCTGATTCACAGAGAGCCCGAACAACACTGTCTTTATCGCGATAGTGATTGTATAAAGTTGCCCGTGAAACCTGGGAAATATCTGCAATTTTAATCATTGACATCTTTTTTAATCCTACGGTTGCAATTAATGCTTTTGCACCTTCAAGAATTGCTACTTGTGTACGGCGATGATTTGCTACTTGAGGCGCGTACTTATCAAGCGGCATCGACAACAGTGAGAGTGAGTCCCTCTCGGCTCTTAAGCTCTACTGAAACTGCACTAAAGACTCCGGATAACGTAAGACCAAGCGCAGAACAAATTGCACTTAAGAGTTCAGAAGAAGCCTCTTTTTGTCCGCGCTCAACTTCTGATAAGTATCCAAGTGATACTCGTGCATCACGTGCAACATCTCGCAATGTTCGTCCTTGATCAGTTCGTGCGGTACGAAGGATTTGACCAACAGCATCACGTACTAGAACCATCGTCATTCCTTTCTTACGACCGTATAAATCCGTTAACAAACTAAACTCGAGTGTTAAGGATACGCGCAAAGGCGGCAATCGCGCTTGATGTAGCCGCGTTTCGCACAGTTTCACGCTCACCTGGCAGGGCAAGTTCAGTTGTTTGGTTAATCGGCCCCCTTATTGATACCCAGACAGTTCCAGCCACATGGGAACCAACTGGACCGGGACCGGCTACTCCTGTCGTTGCAATCGCCCACGTTGTACCAAAGGTTTGTAACGCGCCTTGAGCCATTGCCTCTACAACCTGCTCACTTATAGAGGAGTACTTACTAATAAGTTTAGGGTCAACTTTTAGGTGGGCAACTTTCACTTCATCACTGTATGCAGTTAAGCCACCAATAAAGACATCTGATGCACCAGAAATTCGCACCAGAGTAGAGCCGATATATCCACCAGTAATTGATTCAGCGGTACTTAAAGTTTCACCGCGTTGACGCAATGCATCGATAATTTGGGCAACTAAGCCATCGTTCTCATCTGATCGCATCACAGTTAGTTCTTTCTTTTTGCTAATTTGGTGAATTTGGAGACATTGCAGATTTTACATAATAAATACCCGTAAAGATAGTCAGGATAATCGCAATATACATAAATCCATCTCTAAACCAATATAAAGATGAGCTAAGTGGAAGAACATAAAAACCAACTCCAAAGGACTGCATCATCGCCTTAATCTTTCCTCCCTTGTTGGCAGGAATGACTCCACGTTTTAGAACGACAACTCTCAAAATCGTTATTCCTATTTCCCTGCTCAAGATTACTATGGTGATCCACCAAGGCATTCTGTCTAAAATAGAAAGTGAAACCATTGCCGTACCAATCATGAATTTATCGGCAATTGGGTCCAAAAACTTTCCAAGCTCTGTAACAGCGCCACGACTTCTAGCAAGTTTTCCATCTAAAATGTCAGAAAGACCTAGAACAAAAAATATTCCCCATGAAATGTACTGCCACGTCGGATCATCGCCCCCATTTTTAAACAATGTGAATGCACCTACAGGCACAAATGCCACACGTAAGACTGTGATTAGATTTGGTGTAACAAATTTTGGAATATTCATAAGGGCTTTGCAACCAAGTCAGCGCCCATTGAGTCAATTACAACTGCATCAACATACTGACCAACTAGAAAATCTGTTCCAATGAAGGTTGTGGTTCCATCGACTTCCGGGCCTTGATGAGCGGCTCTGCCTTCTTGTAAATCTTGGTCTTCAATCAAGACGCGTACGGATTCGCCTATTCGAGCCTGTGCGCGCAGTGAAACCATTTCATCGGCTAGAGATGACAAAGTTTCAACTCGTTGTGCAATAACCTCTGGATCAATTTTATCTGTGTGATTTAGGGCCTCTGTATTATCTTCATCTGAGTATCCAAAAATTCCAACAGCGTCAAGTTTTGCTTCGGTAATGAACTTAGCTAGATCATCAAAATCTTCTTGACTCTCCCCCGGAAAGCCAACAATAAAGTTAGAGCGGATGCCGGCTTCTGGAGAGAGGGCTCTGATTTGATTAATCAAATGTAAGAACTTATCGGCATCACCAAAGCGTCGCATGCGTCGTAGAACTGTTGGACTTGTGTGTTGAAAAGATAAGTCAAAATAAGGTGCAACTTTCTCTGTTGCAATCATCGCTTGAAGCAGAGTCGGTCGCATCTCTGCGGGCTGCAGGTAGGAAAGGCGCACCCTTTCAACACCTGATAACGCCGCTATCTCAGGAAGAATTTTCTCCATAAGTTGTAAATCACTTAAATCTTTACCGTATGAAGTTGTATTTTCACTGACCAAGAACAGCTCGGTTACGCCATTTTCTGCCAGCCACTGCGCTTCTTTAATGATGTCGGTTGGCCTACGCGAAACAAAGGAGCCTCGAAAATAGGGAATCGCGCAAAATGAGCATCTACGATCACAACCTGAAGCAATCTTTAACGGTGCCCAAGGCGCTGCGCCTAAGCGCTTTCTTGAGAACTCTTCGACCTCTTGGGAGTTGGCGCGATCTGCTGGTGCAATAGGAAGCAATGCACGGCGATCACGTGGGACATGCGGAGCGTGGGATTGACCAGAAACGATTGCCTGAAGGCGAGCTGAAATATCTTTATAGTCATCAAAACCTAAAATTGCATCCGCCTCTGGAAGAGCCTGTGCCAATTCATTTCCATACCGCTCAGCCATGCAACCAACAGCTACAACTGCGCGAGTAACACCATGCCCCTTTAGTGAATTTGCTTCAAGTAGAGCATCTACAGAGTCTTTCTTTGCAGATTCAATGAATCCACAAGTGTTTACAAGTGCAACCTCTGCTGATTCAACATCTTCTACAAGTGTCCAACCGTCGGCCTCTAGTCGTCCGGCCAACTCTTCAGAATCAACTTCATTGCGCGCGCAGCCCAAGGTTACAACTGCAACAGTGCGCTTCATTTGCGCGATCTTACCTTGTTTAAAGGCTTTAGGAATCTAATCCGTAGGTTACGGTCACTACCTGGCCAGATGTGCCAATAGGTGGGATGGTTTTTCCATTGACTCTTAGATCAATAGCCCCAGCGTCGCCCACTTTGAGGGTCAACTCTGAAGTTGATGAATAAATTTTTTCCTCACCTTTTTCTATCTGACCGTCAAAAAGAGTTACTCCCGCTTCATTACTTATAAGTAAATAGCTTCTAGCTCTAGTTGCGGTGATCGCAATCTCAACCTTAGTTCCATCCGAAATCGTCTCAGTCTGTTCAGTTGCTGGTGTAGTTGTTGTCGACGTGGGAATCGGTGATTCAGAATTACTTACAAATAGAACCTGCGCCAATCCAATCACCAATAGTGAAGCGATAGAAATTCCTGCAAGAACTTTCCAAGAAACTTTGCGAGGCTCGCCAGGTACTTCCATCAGTGAGTTTTCTACCCAAAGATCTTGGATGGAACGAACTGACTGGCCTTGTTCCGTTTCATAGGCATCTAATAATGGTTGTGGATCAACGTTAAACTTCTTTGCAATATTTCTAATGTGTCCGCGAGCATAAGTTTCACCACCACAATTGGTGAATTCATCTGATTCCATTTCACGCAATAAGGCGCTGCGAATATTTGTTCCGTTCGAAAGGTCGTCAATACTAAGGCCCGCATCTCTGCGCGCCTTAGAAATCATTGCACCTAGCGACATTGAAACCTCATAGATCAATCCGTGGATCTTGCAGACCTCAAATTGTAGGGTCAGCAAGCATGAGGCGACAAGGAATTTGGTGTGAATAGATGGGGTGAATCGACCCCCATTTGGAGAACATTTAAACTATCACTTGCTAATCAGGCGTCACTATTAAATCTTAGTAATCTCGCAATGTCGCCAGGACAGAATCGAGCTCGTCGGCTTTGACTAAAACTGTTCTGGCTTTTGAACCCTCTGAAGGACCTACGATTCCCCTCGACTCCATTAAATCCATCAGACGCCCGGCTTTTGCGAAACCAACTCTGAGTTTTCTCTGCAACATTGATGTCGAACCAAACTGTGTTCCAACAACTAACTCAACTGCTTGACACAAAATTTCTAAATCATCACCAATTTCTTTGTCAACCATCTTTGGATGGTTCTGTGGCGCAGTTACATCATCGCGATAACGTGGCTTTAACTGTTTCTTAACATGGTTTGTGACTGCCTCTATTTCGCGTTCAGATACATAAGCACCTTGTATTCGTATCGCACGGCTTGCCCCCATAGGAATAAACAAACCATCACCTTGGCCGACCAATTTTTCTGCGCCAGGGGTATCAAGAATTACACGACTATCTGCTAAAGAACTAGTAGCAAAAGAAAGACGAGAAGGTACATTTGCTTTAATTAAACCTGTGACTACATCTACAGATGGTCTTTGAGTGGCAAGTACTAAATGAATTCCAGCAGAGCGTGCCAGCTGAGTTATTCGCACTACTGACTCTTCAACCTCTCTTGCTGCAACCATCATCAAATCTGCAAGTTCATCGATTATCACCAATAGGTAAGGGTATGGCTCAACAGTTCTATCACTACCTTCTGGCACAACTACTTTGCCTGCTCGTACAGCTTTATTAAAGTCATCTATATGTCTAAAACCAAAGGTGGATAGATCTTCATAGCGCAGATCCATCTCACGGACTACCCATGTAAGGGCGTCTGCAGCTTTCTTTGGATTTGTGATGATTGGTGTAATCAAATGTGGAATTCCTTCATAGGCCGTAAGTTCCACACGCTTTGGATCGATTAAAACCAATCGGACATCATCTGGAGTTGATCGCATCAAAATTGATGTAATCATCGCATTTATCATTGAAGATTTTCCTGCACCAGTTGCACCTGCCACTAGTAAATGCGGCATCTTTGCAAGATTTGCGCAAACGAAATTACCCTCGACGTCCTTACCCAAAGCCACCAACATTGGGTGAAGATCCTGTCCTGCAACTGTTGATCGCAAGACATCTCCTAGAGCAACTATCTCTCGATCAGCGTTTGGAATTTCAATTCCAACTGCAGATTTGCCTGGGATCGGTGAAAGTATGCGAACATCACTGCTGGCAACGGCATAAGAAATATTCTTTGCTAGAGCGGTGATGCGTTCAACTTTTACGGCGTTTCCAAGTTCAACTTCATATCGGGTGACAGTTGGACCACGCATAAATCCCGTAACCTGTGCATCAATTTCAAACTGTAAGAAGACTTCCGTTAGAGCTGCGACAACAGCTTCATTGGCTTTGCTTTTCGCTTTTGATGCAGGGCCAGTCCGCAAGAGATCTGGTGCTGGAAGTTCATAGTTACTGTCGGCCGTTAGTAGCAACTGTACGGGTCTGCGGTTACTAGATGTTCTTTCGGATTTATTGGCAACTTGAGCTGCTGGTACTTCAACGGTGAACTCTTCATCAAAAGATTCCTCGTCTAAGTCTTCCTCTTCTTCGTCCTCATATTCTTCACCGTGTTCATTCCATGCAGCAACAATCGGAGTTTCAAAAGGTGGTGTATCAGTGATCTCAAAGTCAGATTCAACTCGAGCCTTACGCTCTGGTCGTTTATTCCAAAGCCATTTACTTGTCCCTGTAAATCTAGAGATGAGCTGTGAGACTGGTGTTGCAGTTATTACCAAAATTGCAAACAAAAGAACAATAATCAAAATTGGGTAAACCAGGACAGATGTCATCAAAGAAACTAGTGGTGTTGATACTGCATATCCAAGCCAACCTCCGCCCTCTCGCATGGCGGTTGCTCCCGTTCCAACTGAGCCATTAATCAAGTGAGCTAAACCTGTTGTAGAAAGTAAAAGAGTAAAGGTTCCAACAATGATTCGACCTGTTGCTTGTGAATCATCTGGAACTCGAAATAACCTAATTGCAAAATAAATCAAAAGTAGTGGAGTTAAAATACCCAAACGCCCAAAGCCTCCGTAAATTACGGAATAGACATTGCGTCCAACAATATTGTCTGCATTAAACCAAGTACCAGCTGTGGCAATTAACGCCAAAATCAAAATCAAAAAAGCAATACCATCGCGCTGATGAGCAGGATCTAAATCTCGTGCTCCACGTGCTAAAAATCGAACAGAGTTGCCTAAGGCTTTTGCAAAGAATCGCCATATCGAAGTAGCAGCACGAGTGAAGGCAGTGCCTATCGACTTAGAGGAGCTCCTTGATTTTTTTCTTTTTGCCACACGAGCGATCTTAAAGGTTGAGTAAAACCTTACCCACTAGGCTCGCCGCCCAATTAGAGGGTTGCCTATACCTCAATGACTACAGGAACGATCATCGGCTTACGTCGATGTTCTCCCCCAACCCATCCACCTATCGTCTTTCTTACTATTTGTGAAAGTTGGTGTGTTCCATTTATGCCATCTGCAACGGCTCGTTCCAGTGCTTTTTCAATCCGTAGTTTTACTTCATCAAACATGGCTTCATCTTCATTAAATCCTCGTGCATGAATATCTGGTCCGGCAACTATTTTTCCACTTTGTGAATCAACTACGACCACACAGGAAATAAATCCCTCTTCGCCAAGAATTCTGCGATCCTTCAATGAGCTTTCAGTTATATCACCAATGCTTTGACCATCAACAAAGACAAAGCCACAAGGGACTGCGCCTACAACTTCAACTTCATGATTTACCATGTCAAGCACGACGCCATTATCAACAATCAATGCATTACTTCGCGCAATACCTGATTCAATAGCCAATTCCGCATTAGCCTTTAAATGGCGCCACTCTCCATGTATCGGCATAACATATTTTGGTTTTACTATGTTGTAGCAATATAGAAGTTCACCTGCTGCCGCATGGCCCGAAACGTGAACCATTGCATTAGCTTTATGGACTACTTTTGCACCGAATCGAGTGAGTTCATTTATGATTCGAAAGACTGAATTCTCATTTCCAGGGATCAAAGATGAAGCCAAAATTACTGTATCGCCCTCACCCACGCGTATCTGGTGATCACCGTTTGCCATTCTAGAAAGGGCTGCCATGGGTTCACCTTGTGAACCTGTGCAGATTAAAACAACATTGTCATCAAATTGATCCAGTTCTTTAGCATCAATGACAAGGTCGGCTGGAACTTTCAAGTAACCCATTTCTTCGGCAATCTTCATATTGCGAACCATAGAACGACCTATAAAGACAACCTTGCGTCCATGAAGTTCGGCGATATCAATTACTTGCTGAACTCTGTGAATGTGCGATGAGAATGATGCAACGATTACTCTTCGCCTCGTCGATGAAATAACTCGATTAAGAGCTGGCATGATTTCACGCTCTGATGGCGTGAATCCTGGCACATCAGCGTTAGTGGAATCGACCATAAATAAATCCACGCCTTCTTCACCCAGGCGCGCGAATGTTCGCAAATCAGTAATGCGACCATCAAGTGGCAACTGATCCATTTTAAAGTCACCTGTTGCTAATACTCGACCTGCACCTGTATTGATAACAACTGCCAATGCATCTGGAATTGAGTGATTTACTGCAACAAACTCCAAAGTAAATGGTCCAATATCTTCAACGCCGCCTTCTTTAACAACTCGGGTCAACGGTGAGATTCGATGCTCTTTTAACTTGGCGGTAATTAACGCAAGTGTTAGAGCAGAGCCATAGATTGCAATATCACCACGTTCTCTTAACAAGTAAGGAACTGCTCCGATATGGTCTTCGTGGCCATGGGTTAGGAAAATTCCCACAACATCATCTAAGCGATCTCGAATGTATGAAAAATCGGGCAAAATCAGATCAATTCCTGGTTGATTATCCTCTGGAAACAAAACTCCACAGTCAACAATTAGAAGTTTGGATTTATATTCAAAGACGGTCATATTTCGACCGATCTCAGTTAGACCACCTAGAGCAACAATGCGTAAGCCACCATCAACCAGCTTAGGTGGGGTATTTAAGTTTGGGTGAGGATGATTCATTATTTAACGTTTACGCCACCGGCGCGAAGATCATCGCGCAACTGCGCTATTTGCGCATCTGTTGCATCGACGAGCGGTAGACGCGTGTAGCCACCTGGCAAACCCATTAAGTTAAGTGCAGCTTTTGTAAGGATTGCACCCTGTGTTCGGAATGTGCCTGTATATACGGGCAAAAGTTTTTGGTGAATCTCTAATGCTCGAGAGGTATTTCCGGCAAACCATGAATCTAGAAGTTCTCGCAGATCTTTACCTACTGTGTGGCCACAAACCGATACGAAACCAACAGCACCAACAGAAAGCAGGGGCAGATTTAGAATGTCATCTCCTGAATAAACAGGAATTCCGCAACGCTTGATTACCCAAGAAGTTGATGCAACATCCCCTTTGGCATCTTTAAGAGCAACAATGCGGGGGTGTTCTGACAAGCGCACGATTGTTTCGGGTTCGATAGGAACACCAGTTCTTCCAGGAATGTCATACATCATCATTGGAAGATCCGTTGCATCTGCAACTGCAAGAAAGTGTGCCTCGATACCAGCCTGAGGTGGTTTGTTGTAATAAGGAGTTACAACAAGTAATCCATCGGCGCCTGCCTGCTCTGTGCGCTTGGCCTGATTAATTGAATACTCAGTCTCATTATCTCCGGCACCAGATAAAACTTTAATTTTCGTGCCTACGGTCTTTCGAACAACTTTTATAATCTCTTCTTTTTCTGAAGACTTCGTTGTTGGTGCTTCACCAGTTGTACCGTTGACAACTATTCCGTCATGGCCGCTTTGAACAAGGTGATCTGCAATTTTTTCAATACCAGCCCAGTCGATCGCACCATCTTTTTTAAATGGGGTAACCATTGCGGTCAAAAGTCGACCAAATGGAGCGTTCGTTGTCATGGGGTCAACTCTACCCGTTCTATGGGGCGATTCGTCCAGACTTTTCAAAGGCTGCGTATGTAAGTGGCATCAATTTTGCAAATTCGGCTTCCATTAACTCGGCCACCATCTCAATTTCACGTTGTGGATAGCTAGGAAAATGTGAACCCTCGCGCGCTGTACGAAGTGATAAAAAGTTCATAAGGGCACGGGCATTCATGGAGACATACATCGATGAGTATGTTGAAACTGGTAGAACTACACGTGCAACTTCGCGCGCGACTCCTGCATCTAGCATTTTCTTATAGCTCTCATATGCAATTACATATGCATCCTTCATCGCTTTTACAGAAATCTCGAACTGCTCTTTAGTTCCATCTTCAAAAGTATATGCACCTGTTTTCCCAACTTGAACCAACTTTCGTTCCTTTGAAGGAATATAGAAAACCGGATTTAATTCACGATAACGACCACTTTCTTCATTGTAAGAAGCAATGCGATGGCGCATGAATTCACGGAAGACAAATATCGGTGCCGACACAAAAAATGTCATAGAAGTATGCTCAAATGGGGAGCCGTGACGTTCGCGGGCAAGATAGTTGATTAATCCAGCAGATCGAGCTGGATCCTCACCTATCTCATCTAGGGATTGTTCACCTGCTGTCGAAACTCGTGCGGCCCATATGACATCTGCATCACTTGCACTTGCTTTAACTAATTCAACAGTTACATCATCACGGTAAATAATCTCGTGGTTTTCATTATTTTCACTCATTATTGAACCCTATCTATTTGCCCCTTTCGTCTCGTGCATTTATACGGCAGAATGTCCGCGTGTCCACAAGCTTCTCCCCCACATTGCGCGATTCACTGAGCGTTTCCATCACCGTAGGGGCATATGGCGTGGCATTTGGAGCAGCTGCGGTTGCAAATGGATTTTCTGTACTTCAGGCCTGCCTTTTGTCTTTACTTACTTTTTCAGGTGCATCACAGTTTGCAGTAGTTGGCGTTATAGGTGCGGGCGGAAGTTCAATCAGTGCCATTGCAACAGCTTCACTACTGGGAACGCGTAACGCACTCTATGGAGTGATCATGGCACCACGTTTAAATGTAAGAGGCTTTAAACGTGTTGTGGCAGCGCAGGTAACGATTGATGAATCTACAGCTGTCGCACTTGGGCAAGAGCAAAGAGGAATCGATGCTGTTAAAAAAGGTTTTTGGTACACCGGAGTTGGAGTCTTTGTATTTTGGAACCTCTTCACACTTGCAGGTGCGTTAGGTGCTCAAGCAATGGGCGATATCCGCGCATTTGGTCTTGATTCTGCCGTTCCCGCAGCTTTCTTGGGATTGGTGTGGCCACGATTAACTGGAAAATTTGAGCGAATTTTGGCCGTTAGCTGCGCACTCTTTGCAATCGCCATGACACCCATACTGCCTGCAGGTCTTCCCATCATTGCAACTGCATTTATCGCAATAGTAATTGGAATGAAGCGATGAGTGCATTCTGGATCGCGACAATAGGAACTAGCGTCATTGCATTTCTGCTCAAGTACTCGGGCCATTCCGTGCCAGAACGATGGCTTTCCCACCCAAAGATTCAACGCATCAATGCACTCATTCCAATTGCATTGCTGAGCGCACTAGTTGCCGTTCAATCTTTCTCCGAAAAGTCACAGTTGATGATTGACCAGCGCTTAGTTGGTTTATCCGTTGCAATGATTGCGCTATTTCTCAAAGCGCCATTTCCATTAGTCGTGCTCTCTGCTGCAGTGTCTTCGGCAGCGGTATACAACTGGCTTTAGATAATCCCCAAGGCTACAAGCTTTGCCTTTAGATCTTTATCTGATGGCTCTGTTATATGAGTTGAATCAGAAAAGACAATTACGGGGATCGACTGAGCCCCTCCATTGATCTCCATTACTTTCGCAGCAGCACCTTCTGTTTTTTCAGTATCAATGAGTGTGTATTGCACATTAAGTTCTTCAAGGAGGCGCTTGGATCTGCGACAATCACCGCACCAATCGGCGCCATAGAAAATTATTTGTTCTTTTGACATCGGATTATTCCTAACTTGTTACATAAATTTTTCAAGGCCATGTGTAAGGCCAGGATTTTCAACAATTTTTCGAATTCCAAGAACGACTCCAGGCATGAAGCCGGCACGATCGAGAGAGTCATGTCTGATCGTAAGTGTTTCACCTAGACCGCCAAACAAAACCTCTTGATGTGCAACTAGACCTCTAGCGCGTATTGAGTGAACTGGAATATCTCCCACGATTGCACCTCTGGCACCATCCATGGCAGAGGTTGTGGCATCAGGCATCTTTGCAAGACCTGCTCCTTTACGAGCAGCTGTCATTAACTGCGCAGTTCGCTCTGCAGTTCCCGATGGGGCATCAACTTTATCGGGGTGATGTAGTTCAACAATTTCAGCTGATTCGAAATAACGTGATGCTTTTTCGGCAAACTCCATCATGAGAACTGCGCCAATTGCAAAATTTGGTGCAATTAAAACTCCGACCTTCGGTTGATCCTTTAACCATGATTCTAATTTTTCAATTTTCTTGGCATCAAAGCCAGTAGTTCCAACAACTGCATTGATTCCTGCTTTGATTAGATATTCAAGATTTCCCATAACTGAATCTGGATTCGTGAAATCAACAACAACGTGCGCGCCAGATGTGGCCAGTTTATCCAGTGGATCACCAACATCTAATGCTGCAACTAATGCCAATCCTTGAGCAGAGGAAACTGCCTTAACTACTTCACTGCCCATTCGACCATTAGCTCCGAGCACTCCTACATTAATCATCGCGCCAGCACCTTCTCAAACTTAGATTCATTTTTAAACGGCCCTACTAGTGCAAGGGTAGGCGCTTTAGTCAGGAATTGGCTAGCAATTTCCTTAATTTCGGAGGAGTTAACCGATGAAACCGCCTTTAAAATATCATCAAAGCCCATTACGTGACCGTAAACAATTTCATTTTTGCCTATTCGGCTCATTCGCGATCCAGAATCTTCTTGGCTCAAGACCAAGGAGCCCCGTACTGCGCCTTTCGCCCTTTCAATTTCTTCATGTGACATTCCATTATCGGCAACATCGGCAAGTACTTCGCGAATAATCTTCACAACTTCAACAGCTTTGCTTGGATTACAACCTGCATAAAAACCAATTTGCCCACTGCCTGCAAACTGTTGAGCATATGCATAGACAGAGTAAGCCAACCCACGTTTTTCCCGAATCTCTTGAAATAAACGAGAAGACATACCGCCACCTAAAGCTGAGGCCAAAACTCCCATTGCAAATCGTCGCTCATCGTGGCGCGCTACACCTTCCATTCCATAAAACATGTGGGCCTGCTCGGTTGGTCTAGTAATGATTCCAACTGATCTTTGAATGCTCTTTCGAACCGGTGTATTGGTGCGAATTACTGGTGCACCGAGACCGTCAAGAAATCCATCCCGTGATAACGCTTGCTCGACCATAGCAACTACTTTTTTATGCTTAATGTTTCCGGCAACAGCAACGACTAAATCCTGAGGCTGATAACGCTTTTTATAGTAGTTGAAAACTGAATTACGGGACATGGATTTTATTGATTCATTTGTGCCCAGGATTGGTCTACCAAGAGGTGTATCTCCATAATAAGTTTCAGCATAGAGATCATGCACAAGATCACTTGGATCGTCATCGCGCATTGCAATCTCTTCTAAAACCACTTTACGCTCAGCATCAACATCTAACGCTGTGACGATCGAAGAAGTAATTAGATCAGCGATCACATCGATTGCCATCGGCAAATCAGTATCAATGACACGTGCGTAGTAGCAGGTGTACTCCTTGCTCGTAAATGCATTCATCTCACCACCAACTGATTCGATGGCTGATGAGATCTCTAAGGCGTTACGTCGATTGGTTCCTTTAAATAGTAAATGCTCTAGAAAGTGAGAAGCCCCAGCAACGGCCGGGGTTTCATCACGTGAGCCAACATTGACCCAAATACCGATCGCGGCGCTGCGTACCGAAGGAACTTCTTCAGTAACGATACGCAGACCGCTAGGTAATACAGAACGACGAACGCTCATTTATTCAGCAGAACCAGTTGTTCCATCTTCAAGGACTGGAACCAAAGAAAGCTTGCCCTTTGGATCAATCTCGCCAATTTCAACCTGGATCTTGTCGCCAACCTTCATAACTTCTTCAAGGTTTTCAATGCGCTTTCCACCATGCATCTTGCGAATTTGCGATACATGAAGAAGCCCATCTTTACCCGGCATCAAAGAGATGAATGCACCAAATGCTGCAAGCTTGACGACGGTACCAAGGTAGCGTTCACCAACTTCTGGCATCTGTGGGTTAGCAATTGCATTGATTTGAGCACGAGCTGCTTCAGCTGATGGTCCATCGGTTGCACCGATATAAATTGTTCCATCATCTTCGATTGAAATATCTGCGCCAGTCTCTTCTTGAATCTGATTGATGATCTTGCCCTTAGGCCCGATAACTGCGCCGATCTGATCAACTGGAATCTTCACAGAGATGATGCGAGGTGCAAATGGACTCATCTCATCTGGTCCATCAATCGCTTCATTCATAACATCTAGAATTGCAAGACGAGCCTCTTTTGCCTGAAGGAGTGCGCCTGCAAGAACTGAAGCAGGGATTCCATCGAGTTTAGTGTCGAGCTGCAAAGCTGTAACAAAATCTTTTGTTCCAGCGACTTTAAAGTCCATATCTCCAAATGCATCTTCTGCACCAAGAATGTCAGTTAGGGCAACATACTCAACTTTTCCATCAACAGAATCTGAAATAAGACCCATTGCAATACCTGCAACTGGTGCACGTAGTGGAACACCTGCGTTATAAAGAGCAAGAGTTGATGCACAAACAGATCCCATCGAAGTCGAACCATTTGAACCGAGCGCTTCAGAGACCTGACGAATTGCGTAAGGGAACTCTTCGCGTGTTGGTAGCACTGGAATCAAAGCACGTTCTGCCAAGGCACCGTGACCAATTTCGCGACGCTTTGGTGTGCCAACTCGACCAGTCTCACCGGTTGAATATGGTGGGAAGTTGTAATTGTGCATATAGCGCTTGCGGCTTTCAGGATTCAACGTATCTAGCTGTTGTTCCATCTTCAACATATTCAATGTTGTAATTCCTAGAATCTGAGTCTCGCCGCGTTCAAAAATTGCTGAACCGTGTACACGTGGAATTACTTCAACTTCTGCTGATAATGCGCGAATATCTCGTAGACCACGACCATCGATACGAATCTTGTCCTTTAGGACGCGAAGGCGTACAAGTTTTTTGGTAAGTGATCGAAACGCTGCTGAAACTTCTTTCTCGCGACCTTCAAAAGCAGCCCCAACGGACTCTTTCGTAGATGCACTAATTTCATCAATCTTTGTTTCGCGCTCTTGCTTACCAGCAATTGTTAAAGCCTTTGCAAGATCTTTACCGGCAGCCTTTTCAACTGCTGCAAATACATCATCTTGATAATCCAAGAAAACAGGAAACTCTACTGTCGGCTTGGCAGCAACTTTTGCAAGCTTAGCCTGTGCATCACAGAGAATCTTGATGAATGGTTTTGCTGCATCAAGGCCTTGTGCAACTACTTCTTCAGTAGGTGTTGGAGCCCCGCCCTTGATTAATTCAATTGTTCGCTCTGTTGCTTCTGCCTCAACCATCATGATTGCAACATCGCCATCATTGACGCGACCAGCAACAACCATGTCAAAGACTGCATTAGCAACCTGTGAGTGGTTAGGAAAAGCAACCCACTGTCCATCGATAAGTGCTACGCGCACGCCACCGATTGGACCAGAAAATGGAAGGCCTGCAAGTTGTGTTGACATTGATGCGGCGTTGATCGCAATCACGTCGTACATGTGGTCAGGATCAAGTGCCATTACTGTCACAACGATTTGAACCTCGTTGCGAAGACCCTTAACAAATGACGGGCGCAATGGACGGTCAATCAGACGACAAGTAAGAATTGCATCTTCTGAAGGACGACCTTCACGTCTAAAAAATGATCCTGGAATTCGACCAACTGCATACATCTTCTCTTCAACATCAACTGTTAATGGAAAGAAATCAAATTGATCTTTAGGTGTTTTTGATGCAGTTGTTGCCGAGAAAATCATTGTCTGATCATCTAGATAAACTGCTGCAGCTCCTGCTGCTTGACGCGCTAAGCGTCCTGTTTCAAAACGAATCTCTCGTTTTCCAAATTTTCCGTTATCTATAACTGCAACGGCTGACTGAACCTCTTGACCCTCCATGGGTCCTCCTTTGTTAATTTCATTCAATAATGAATGCTCGTCTAATGAAGCACGACAAAATTATCGAGCTTCGTTGACTGCCGAGAGAATGTATCTCCGATCGAAGTTCACGCAATTTAAATCAAGTGCGGAAACCACTACCGAGGACCATTGCACTACGGCAGGTTGTTGTACTTAGTTAGCGACGAATACCGAGTTTCTCGATGATCGCACGATAACGATTGATGTCTGTCTTTGATAGATACTGAAGGATTCGACGGCGCTGTCCAACTAACAACAAAAGACCACGACGGTTGTGGTGATCATGTGGGTTAACTTTCAAGTGCTCGGTAATCTGATCAATTCTCTTTGAGAGAAGTGCGACCTGTGCTTCAGGTGATCCCGTGTCAGTAGGTGAAGAACCATATTGAGCGATGATCTCTTTTTTTACTTCTGGTGTTAGTGCCATTTTGTTTCTCCTTGTTTACTGAGCACGAATGCTTTTCGGTCTGATTCACGAAAAACTCGCTATCTCGATTGAAGGGCTAGGTTACCAGCGAGTCTTCGAATCGGTGAAATCCTCACTAAATCCCCGCTTACATCTCGGTGAGAGCTCGGGCTCTATCGCAGTCCTTAGCCATTTGTTCGAGCAGTGGTTCTAACCCATCAAATTTCAACGTATCTCGCAATCTCCAACCAAATTCTATAGTTGCTCGCTTTGTGTAGAGATCTAGATCGGTTTGATCGAGAGCATACGCTTCAACCTGTCGTCCTCGTACACCTTCAAAAGTTGGATTAGTTCCGATTGAAATTGCAGCAGGCCATCGATCAATACCCACAGCAAGCCAACCTGCATACACACCATCTGCTGGGATAGTTTGATTTTCTAAATCACCCAAATTTGCAGTTGGATAACCAATCTCTCGGCCCCTTTTTTCTCCATGAACAACAATTCCATCTAAACGATGCGGGCGTGTCAGCATCTGACGTGCACTTTCCACGTCACCATCGATAACCGCTTTTCGAATACGAGTAGATGAAATTGTCTCTTCACTATCGTTTTCTAAATCTAAAATTACTGTCTCAAACTCTTTGTACTGTTTTAAGGCTTCAACATTGCCAAACGCTTTATGGCCGTATGTGAAGTTTTTTCCAACCACTATTTTTGTTGCTTTGAGCTGATCAATAAGCACTTTTTTTACAAAGTCCTCAGGTGACATTGCAGCAAACTCTTTCGTAAATTTAATCACTGCCACTTGATCTGCGTTGTGAATCTTCAATAACTCAATTCGATCGGTCAGCACTGTCAGGGCTGTGGGGGCACGTTCGGGTGCAAAAATTGAAGTCGGGTGTGGATCAAAGGTCAAAGCAATTATTTTTTGATCTCCTGCAATTTTTTTGGCGCGAGTAAGAATCTCTTGGTGTCCTTTGTGGACTCCATCGAAATTTCCAATTACAACGACGCTCATAGCTACATTATCCACGAGTTAGTTGGCCGGGGCGAACACGGCTATTGGCTTGGCTCTTCCTTCAACATTTTGAAGCAGTGCGATCAATTGGTTTGAACTATCAATACCAGCGTAAATTTTGGGGTCTGGATTTGCCGCTAAAGCTCTACCGAATGAGAGTTCGATTTTCTCATCCAGTGCGATCTCTCTCACGGCAAATGTTGATCGGGCGACATCGGCGATATCTAGAGTTTCAAAATCTTTGCTCTTTAGCTGATCCAGAGTAATTGCGCGCTCTAATCCAAAGCTTGCAATTCGAGTTCGTCGCAGTGAGTTTAAATGGCCCCCAACGCCAAGTCCATCCCCGCAATCTCGTGCGATCGCTCTAATGAAAGTTCCTGCAGAACAAGTTACTTCAATATCTATCTCAATGCGCATTTCAATTCTACGAATCTGCTTAATTTCTAAAGTTGAAATTGTTACTTCTCTGGCAGGTAGTACAACATCTTCACCCGAGCGAACTCTGTTATAGGCCCGCTCACCATCAATTTTTACCGCAGAGACAGAACTTGGACGTTGCAGGATAGTTCCTCGCATCTTTGCAATTTCATCATTGATTTGTTGATCAGAGATATGCGATGCATTTGTGGAGTTGATTACTTCGCCCTGTGAATCATCGGTAACAGTTGCCGAACCCAAGGTTATGGTTGCACAATAATCTTTATCGCCATCAGTGATGTATTGAAGCAACCTCGTGCCATTGTTAAAGCCCAAAACCAGAATACCTGTAGCCATTGGATCTAATGTTCCGGCATGGCCTACCTTGCGTGTTTCGAGTGAACGCCTTGCAACAGAGACCACATCGTGACTCGTCATTCCTGGCTGTTTATCAACGACCAGAAAACCATGCTGCATTCTTACTTCACTTCCCTAATTCTCATTAAGGTTTCTCATCGATAACACGTGGTGCTTTATAAGGATCCTCACCGCCGGCGTACTCTGCGTTCTTTCTTAACTCTGCAACTTGTGCATCTTGTTCATGAACTTTTGCAAGGAGTGAATCAAGTGCAAGTGCGCTCTCGGGTAGACCATCCTCGAAGAATTCAATGCTGGGAGTAATTCGAAGTGAAAGTTCACGACCAAGGGCAGAACGAATTGCACCTTTTGCACTTTCTAGTGCAGCAGCTGTTGCAGCTCTTTCTTCAAGGTCTCCTAAAACGGTATAGAAAACAGATGCCTGTTGTAGATCACCTGTAACCCTTGCATCAGTGACAGTTACAAAACCAAGGCGTGGATCCTTGATCTTTGTTTCGAGAAGTTGCGCGACAATAACTTTAATACGATCTGCAACTTTTAGAGTGCGATGTGATTGACCCATCTTTATGCTCTCTTTTTCTCACGCATCTCAAAACACTGAACAAGATCGCCAATTGTGATCTCCTTCATGTTGCCAAGACCAATACCGCACTCGAAGCCTTCCCGCACTTCATTTGCATCGTCCTTAAATCGTTTAAGTGAGTCGATAGTGAGGTTATCAACCAATGTTTCGCCATTGCGCAAAATACGAGCCTTCGCATTTCGGCGAATAACTCCATCCTTGACGATTGAACCAGCAATGTTTCCAGCCTTTGATGATTTGAAGATTTCGCGGACTTCGGCGTTTCCGACAATAACTTCTTCGTACTCTGGCTTTAACAATCCCTTGAGTGAGAGTTCAATCTCCTCAATAGCGTTATAAATTACTGAGTAGAAACGAACTTCAACACCTTCTTGATCAGCATAAATTGCTGTTTGTACCTCTGGTTTAACGTTAAAACCAATCACAACAGCAGTTGATGCTGAGGCTAAAGTAATATCACTCTTTGTAATTGCACCAACACCGCGGTGAATAACTCGTAGATCAACTTCTGCTCCAACATCTAGTTGCATTAAGGCATCTTCCAACGCTTCTACAGAGCCACTTACGTCGCCCTTAAGAATTAAGTTAAGTGTTGACACCTTGGACTGCTCCATAAAGTCTTCCAGAGAGACTTTCTTACGCGCTTTGGCCAGCTGTGCATTTCGCTCTGCAGCTTGACGTTTTTCTGCGATCTGACGAGCGGTTCGATCTTCATCTGCAACTAAGAATGTATCTCCAGCACTTGGCACTGAAGTAAAACCAAGTACCTGCACAGGACGTGATGGTCCGGCAATATCAACTGCATTTCCATCTTCATCTAACATTGCACGCACTCGACCAAATGCACTACCCGCAACAATGGCATCACCAATTTTTAGTGTTCCACGTTGAACTAGAACGGTAGCAACTGGGCCTCGTCCGCGATCCAAGTGAGCTTCAATTGCTACACCCCGAGCAGAATCATCTGCGATAGCACGTAGATCAATCGCTGCATCTGCAGTCAAGAGAATTGAATCAATAAGTTGATCGATTCCGACACCAGATTTAGCTGAAACATTTACGAAAATTGTCTCACCGCCGTACTCTTCGGCAACTAAGTTGTACTCAGTTAACTGCTGACGAACCTTGTCTGGATTAGCACCCTCTTTATCAACCTTGTTCACTGCAACCACAATTGGAACATCTGCTGCCTGCGCGTGATTGAGTGCTTCAATTGTCTGAGGCATAATTCCATCATCTGCTGCCACCACGAGAACTGCAATATCGGTCACCTTGGCACCACGTGCACGCATTGCCGTAAAGGCCTCGTGACCAGGTGTATCAATGAAAGTAATTGCTCGATTAACACCATCATGATCATGATGAATTTGATAGGCACCAATATGTTGAGTAATTCCGCCAGCTTCACCCTTCATAACTTCGGATTTGCGAAGTGCATCTAGAAGTGATGTTTTACCATGGTCAACGTGACCCATAACAGTGACAACAGGTGGACGCGCAACTAGAGAATCAGGATCTAATTCAGATATCTCACCAGCAAGATCGATATCAAAGTCCTGTAGAAGTTCGCGGTCTTCATCTTCTGGGCTAACAATTTCAATGTTGTAACCCAGTTGAACGCCGAGAATTTCAAATGTGTCAGCATCTACAGATTGCGTTGCAGTAACCATCTCTCCCAAGTGGAATAAGGCAGCAACTAATGCTGCTGGATCTGCACCAATTTTGTCTGCAAAGTCAGCTAACGATGCACCACGGCGCATACGTATAGGAGTCTTTCCATCTCCGTGAGGAACAACTGCGCCACCGAGTTGTGGTGCCTGCATATTGTCGAACTCATCGCGTAATGCTTTACGTGATTTTTGTTTACGACCAGATTTCTTACTTGCATTCTTTCCAAATGCTCCGCCAGCGCCGCCGCGTTGTGGTGGACGACCTCCACCTGGACGCTGTGGTCCACCAGTTGATGGTGCACCTGTTCCTGGAGTATTTGTTTTATATGGAGAATTACTTGGTGCACCAGTTGTGCGAGGTGCAAAACCACTTCCTGCACCAGGTGCTCCAGTGCGCGGTGTGCCAGGACGAGCTGCAAAACCTGGACGTACTGAACCTGGACGAGAACCGGTCATTCCAGAACGAGGTTGTCCTGTTGGAGAACCTTGTGGTCTTTGTGGTGGACGCGGAACTGCGCCACCAGTTGAAAATGGATTGTTACCTGGACGTGGTGGACGCGGAACTGCGCTACCAGTTGAAAATGGATTGTTACCTGGACGAGCGGCAGGTTTTGGTGGAACTGCCGGCGATGTTGGAGTTGTTGCAGCAGATGCTGATCCACCGTCGTTAGCTTCACTTGCACGATCTTGCGCTTCAAACTTTGCTGCTTCTTCTCTATTAGCAACTGCTTTTGCTTGTTCTAATTTCAGCGCTTCAATGTCTACGCCAAGCTCTGCTGCTAATTCGGCAGCTTGTTCTGGGGAAACTTCACCCTTTGGCTTTGCCGCTGACTTCTTTGCCGCCGCCTTCTTTACAGGCTTTTTCTCCTCGACCGGTTTTGCATCGGGATACATTTCGATCATCTTGCGCACCACTGGTGCTTCTACTGTCGATGATGCGGAGCGAACAAACTCGCCCATTTCTTGGAGTTTTGCAAGAACAACCTTGCTCTCCATGCCGAGTTGTTTTGCCAACTCATGTACGCGGACCTTTGACACATTTCTCCTGTCTTGGCCCGCATTTTCTCAAATGCAAGCCTTAGTTGAACGACCTCATAGTTCTAACGAGCTCATTTGAGTTTCATATCTTTCATTTCCATTCTTGTTGTGTGATTACTGCGGGTTACTCTTAAGAAAATCCAGAAGTTTCGATACATCGACTGCTTTCTCTTGCTTAAATGCAAAACGAAAAGCACTTCGATTTATCGCAACTTCTGCACAATTCTTATGAAGCCAAGCGCCCCTACCTGGTGCGCCTCTTTTAATTTCTGGAGTTACTACCCCATCAATCAAAACCACTCGAATCATTGCTGAAGGATTCTCTCTCTCGCGGCAGCAAATACAGCTACGTACAGGAGAGTGGGGATCCAACTGCCTAATGGTATCCAACTCATGACTCCTTCTCATAATGCGCTCGTAATTAGCGCTAATTCAGCGGCCGGCCTGGCGATCGTAAACCAACGGCCAATTCCAGAATCTGCCCTTAGCCTTCTGTTGAATCGGTATCAGGATGAATATCGATGCGCCAACCTGTTAATCGTGCGGCCAATCTTGCATTTTGTCCGTCTTTGCCAATAGCTAATGAGAGTTGATAGTCCGGAACAATAACCTTGGCACTTCTTGTCGCGAGATCAGTAATTTGAACTTGAGAAACCTTAGCTGGGGCTAGTGCTGCAGCTACAAACTCTGCTGGATCTTCTGACCATTCAACTATGTCAATTTTTTCACCGTGTAGTTCATCCATTACTGCTCTTGCGCGAGATCCGAGTGGTCCAATTAATGAACCTTTTGCACTCACTCCTGCACGATGTGTTTTCACTGCAAGTTTTGTTCTATGTCCGGCCTCTCGTGCTACCGCCATGATCTCGACAATACGATCACCAATTTCTGGAACCTCAAATGCAAAAAGTTGTTTGACTAAAGCCGGGTGTGAGCGAGAGAGCATAATCTCTGGCCCTTTCAATCCCTGTTTAACTTCTACAACAAAACATTTAATGCGGTCTCCGTGATTATAAATCTCTCCAGGAACTTGTTCCTGTGGAGGAATACGACCTTCAACACGTCCTAGGTTTACGTTAATCATTTTTGGATCTCTACCTTGTTGGACAACACCAGAGATGACATCTCCTACATTAGCCGTGAACTCTCCAACAATTTCAGCATCATTAGTTTCACGCATTTTTAACTTAATTATCTGACGCGCCGTTGAAGTTGCAACTCTTGAGAAACCATCAGGGCTATCGACTTCTTCACCTATACGAGATCCATCTTCTGCGAAAATGGGAACTAAAATAGTTATCTCTCCAGTTTCACGATCTAAGTGGGCATGGGCATGGCGCTTAGCCATCTCGCTTTGGTTATATGCGCCTAATACAGCAACTTCAATTCCATAGATGAGGTTTTCTAAGTTGATATCTTTCTCAGTTGTTAGCGCAATAAGAGCGCTCATCTCCACATGCATTAGATCTCATCCTTGCGATTAAACTCGATTTCAACATTTGCTTTTTTTATCTCAGCAAAATTTACTTCATGAGTTTTCATTCGTCCCTTAATATTTTCAATCAAGATCGCCCGAACTTCATCAAACTCAGTTAAGCGACCGGAAACCTCTGAACCGTCAGCCAGAACTACTTTTATGATTCTGGTTAAATTCTTTGTCCAGTGTCTGGGTAATGTGAGCGCTCTTTCAATACCTGGAGAGCTAACTTCTAGAGTAAAGCCTTCATCAAATAATGGTGACTCATCCAAGAGTGCAGAAATTTCTCGGCTGATCTCGGTGATCTCATCCAGGTTCATAGGTGCAATGCTGTCTATCATGCATGTAACGATGCGATGGTTGCCGGGGTTGCTAGTAAATACATCTTCTAGAAAGAATCCTGCAGTTTCTACAGTAGGTCGAATTAAGTCGGCTATTGAGTCTTTTAGTGCCATCGATTTCTTCTTTCTATTAAGTTGTAGAGCAAGTGTAACGCGAAGAATTAGAAGGTGGCAATTCCGACTCTGACAATTAAGACAACGGTAACAAGCAGAAAGACTTTACGAACTAAGGTTGAGCCCCCTCGTATAGCCAATCTAGAACCAATAATTGCCCCAGTGATATTGGCGCAGCCCATAATGATTCCGATCTGCCAAATAACGGCGCCATTGATTCCAAAAACAATTAAGGCGCCAACATTTGTTGCCACATTTACAACTTTTGCGATCGCAGATGCGGTTATGAATGCATATCCCAAAGTTGCAACAAGAATCAGCATTAAAAATGAACCAGTGCCAGGTCCAAAAATTCCATCGTAAAAACCAATCACAGCACCTGCGATCGCTCCTATTTGGATTCGTTGCTTGGGTACATGGCGTAGAACTTCTAACTTTCCAAGATCAGGCTTAAGCCATGTATAAATTGCAACGGCTATCAGCAAAACTAAAATCATTGGACGCATGCTGCTAGTTGGAATTCTGGATGCTAGAACTGCTCCAACTGCAGATCCAAAGAAAGCCGGAATAGCCATAGCTAATAGAACTTTTGGATCAGGTTTTATCTGCTTTCGATAAAGGGCAGCAGCGGTGGTTGTACCAAAAACTGCCGATAACTTATTCGTTCCAAGTACTTCTGCTGCAGGAGAATTAGGCAATCCAATCAGGAGTGCAGGAAGTTGAACTATTCCCCCACCACCGGCTATTGAATCAACAAAACCTGCAAGAAATGAGGCGGAAAGTAAAAACAATCCCGTTGCAAGTGAGAGTTCTGCGAACACAGCTACTTAAGAAGCTCTGCGATTGCAGAAACAGCTGATGTAAGGGGAACTTCCTTTTTGTCGCCGGTTTTACGAACTCGAATCTCAACATTTCCTTCAGCTAGCGCCTTGCCAACGACAACAATGACAGGATTGCCAATCAGTTCGGCGTCTTTGAATTTAACACCAGGGGATGCATCTCTTCGATCATCTACCATTGTTGTAATTGACTGTGCTTCTAGCTTTGTTGCCAATTCAATTGCTGTATCAAACAAAAGATCATCCTTACCAGCGGCAACAATGTGTACTTTTGCTGGTGCCAGCTCTACAGGCCAATTAAGACCAATTTCATCGTGTGTCTGTTCTGCAATAGCAGCTACCGCGCGTGAAACTCCAATTCCATAAGAGCCCATAGTGACAACTTGCGATTTTCCATTGCTATCCAAAACTGTCAGATCAAGTGCTTTGGCATACTTTCTTCCAAGTTGAAAGATATGCCCGATTTCAATTGCGCGATCAATGATTACTGCAGTTGAACACTCTGGACATGCATCTCCAGCCCGAACTTCGGCAGCTTCAACGTATGAATCAGGAGTGAAATCTCTTCCATTAACTACGTTGCGTGCATGGCGATCTTTCTTGTTTGCACCTGTTACCCAAGCTGTGCCCGGCGCGATTCGAGGATCTGCATAAACGGTAATCCCTGATTTTTTTGCATCCTGAGGCCCAATGTATCCCTTTACCAAAGATGGAAACTTTGCAAAATCTGCATCTTCAAATACTCGAAGTTCATGAACTCCACTTAAGTTTTCTTGCAATCGCTTTACGTCAACTTCACGATCGCCGGGAACTAAAACAGAGATCGCTTTTCCATCTGCCATCATCATGACATTCTTCAAAGTATCTGCCCCTGTAAATCCGCCTCCAAATTTTTCATTAAGAACAGCCACGAGTGAATCAATTGTTGGAGTATTAGGTGTATCCAGCTCCTCAAACGCTGCAACCTTTGAAAAATCCTGTGCCGGAACTTTTGTCACCATAGCTTCAACATTTGCAGCAAAACCACATGAAGGGCAAAGCACGTATGTGTCTTCACCGGTTGGGCATGGAGCTAAAAACTCTTCTGATTTTGAGCCACCCATTGCACCTGAAACCGCTTTGACGATGTTGTACTTCATGCCAAGACGATCAAATGTCCTTACGTAGGCCTGTCGATGACTTTGGTAGGAAATCTCTAATCCTTCATCATCTATATCAAATGAGTATGAATCTTTCATTACAAACTCTCGGCCCCGAATAATTCCACTGCGTGGTCGTGCTTCATCACGAAATTTTGTCTGAATTTGATAAATACTTAAAGGTAAATCCTTGTAAGAGGAGTATTCGCCCTTAACCATAAGTGTGAACATCTCTTCATGAGTTGGGCCAAGTAAATAGTCGCCGCCCTTACGATCCTGCAATCTAAAAAGTGCAGGACCATACTCATCCCAGCGGTTTGTAGTTTCATATGCATCACGAGGCAATAAAGATGGAAAGTGAACTTCCTGAAAGCCGGCTTTATCCATCTCTTCTCGGATAACACGCTCAATATTTCGAAGAGTAATTACACCCAAAGGCAGCCATGAATAAATACCAGCAGCAATTCGTCGAACATAACCTGCGCGGATTAAAAGCTTGTGACTTGCAACTTCTGCATCGGCTGGGTCATCGCGAAGCGTACGCAAAAATAGCGTAGACATTTTCAACATGTGCGAACTCTATCGAATATCAACTGAAGGTTGCCCTGAAGCAACCCCTGCGGCTTCCATTTCTTCTGCTAATCGCATCGCTTCTTCGATAAGTACCTCAACAATTTGCGCTTCAGGAACGGTTTTAATTACGACGCCTTTGACAAATATCTGGCCTTTTCCATTTCCTGATGCAACACCTAGGTCTGCCTCTCTAGCTTCTCCAGGTCCATTAACTACACAACCCATAACAGCCACCCGTAATGGCACTGTCATTCCCTGTAATCCTGCCTGAACTTTTTCGGCCAATGTGTAAACATCTACCTGCGCGCGGCCACATGAAGGACAAGAAACAATCTCTAGTTTGCGTTGGCGAAGATTTAAAGATTCAAGGATCGACATACCAACTTTGATCTCTTCAACAGGTGGTGCCGAAAGTGAAACTCTGATCGTGTCGCCAATTCCTTCTGCCAATAAAATTGAAAATGCTGTTGCAGATTTAATTGTTCCTTGAAATATAGGACCGGCCTCTGTTACACCTAAGTGCAAAGGATAATCACACTGCGCAGCAAGTAATCGATAAGCACTCACCATAGTGACAGGATCGTGATGCTTTACTGAAATCTTTATATCTGAAAAGCCATGCTCTTCAAACAATGATGCTTCCCAAAGGGCAGATTCCACAAGTGCCTCAGGTGTCGCTTTGCCATATTTAGTCAGTAAACGAGGATCAAGTGAGCCAGCATTAACTCCAATTCGAATTGGAATTCCAGCATCTCCTGCGGCCTTTGCGACCTCTTTAACTTTGTCATCAAACTGTTTAATGTTGCCAGGATTAACGCGAACTGCCGCGCAACCTGCATCAATGGCGGCAAATATGTACTTTGGCTGAAAATGGATATCAGCAATTACAGGTATCTGTGACTTCTTTGCAATTTGAGCAAGCGCATCTGCATCATCCTGACTAGGCACAGCAACACGAACTATCTGGCATCCCGACGCAGTTAGTTCGGCAATCTGTTGCAAAGTTGCGTTTACATCTGAAGTCAAGGTTGTGCACATCGATTGAACAGAGACGGGGTGATCACTGCCAACACCAACAGATCCAACTTTTAGCTGCTTAGTCTTTCGTCGTGGATGCAGCGTTGCTGGTGGCGCACTTGGAATTCCGAGATCAACCATGTCTTTATTCTGCACTAACTTTGGAAAATTTGCTCACGTTATAGGTTGAGAACCACAGGATTGATGACATCTGCCACAAGTAGTAGCAAGGTCAAAGAGGCAAGAATGACAAAAACCACCATTGTTACTGGGGTTAAAACAGTGACATCAATCGCTGCTGGTCGAGGGCGTCCTCTCATTCGAGCAAATAACGCACGTATCTCATCAGCAATTGCAACAGCCATATGTCCACCATCTAATGGAAGAATTGGAAGCAGGTTAAAGATTCCGATAAATATATTCAAACTTGCAATAATCAAAAGGAAAGTTGATATCCGTTCTTGGACAGTAAGTTGATCACTTCCAACTGCTTCACCAGATACTCGCGCAACACCGACAACTCCCACTAAACCATTTGCATCGCGCTCTTCACCTCGAACTGTCTGGCCCCATAGAGCAGGAATTTTGGATGGCAAGCTCATTAGAGATTTAATGCTCTCGGTAACAAAACTCTTTGTAACAGTTGCAGAGTTACTTATTGAGGAAAGCAATCCAAAACGCTTGACACCAACTTCATTGACGATTCCTAGAAGATATCTTTTTTCCCCATCAATTTCAGTTAAACGAGGTTCAGCTCGAACGGTGATGATTTGTCCTTGCCTATCAATGGTAAGTATTACCTCTTTACCTCCAGAGTTTCGAATAACTTCGACATCTTTGTACCAGGATGTTACTTTGACTCCATTAATCGAAAGAACTTCATCTCCTACTTCAATACCAGATGAGGCAGCAACTGAGCCTTCAACTACTTCACCAATAACTGGAAGAACTTGATTCGTACCAACTCCTGCAAAAAGTGTAAATAGAAGTAGAAATCCCAATACAAAATGGAGAAATGAACCAGCGCCTAAAACAATAAGTTTACGACCAGAACTTGCCTTATAAAAAGCGCGGTCTTCTTCACCTGGCAACATCTGATCATTCGGTGCCATTCCCTCGATCTTGCAGTAACCGCCTGCAGGAATAACTTTTATGCCGAATTCAGTTTCACCGCGTTGAGTAGACCAGATTCTCTTTCCAAATCCAACGAAAAACTCAGAAATTCGCATGCCGAAACGCTTTGCAGTTATGTAGTGACCAAACTCGTGAATCATGACTGAGGCAAGAAGCGCAACTATAAAAGCGATAATTCCAAGAAATTGCATTGTTAACCTAACGTGAGTAGTTGCCTAGGATAATGGACCATACCCCTGACACCTTAATGAACTCAGTTTATCGGTCGAGAAGATTCTGAGTAGGTGAATAGGGGTTCCCACTGCGTCTTTTTGCAATTGCACTTAAAGCCTCTAAAACTACGCGATTTGCCAAAATAGCTGTGATCTCTGCATTATCAAATGGCGGACAAACCTCAACAACATCAATACCTACGACAGGAAGTTCCAGACAGATTCTGCGCACTGCTTCTAATAGTTCGCGACTTGTCATTCCACCAGGTTCTGGTGTTCCAGTTCCAGGTGCCATACCCGGATCAACCACATCGATATCTACAGATAAAAAAACACCATCACAACCATCAACAAGGGTTGCAAAAGACTCATCTAAAACTGTGTTTAAACCACGATGTGCAATCTCTGTCATCTCATATGAACGCATACCTTGATCGCGCATCCAATTAAGTGTTGCATCCTCTGGCCAATATCCGCGAAGACCTAACTGCAAGAAACGATCTCCGCGAACAAATCCATTATTAATCAGATTGCGCATGGGAGTTCCATGACCAACTAGGGCTCCAAATTGATCCTCACCTGTGTCGGCGTGTGCATCAAAGTGAATCATTGAAACTTTACCCAAGCCTCTGTGCGTTGCAATTCCAGCAACATCGGCCGATGCAATTGAGTGATCCCCGCCAAGTACAACAGGGATGATCCCAGCACGTGAAATCTTTTCAGTTGCCGCAGCTAAAATTGCTAACGAACCAGTTAAATCCGAACCTGGCATCATTAAATCACCAGCATCAAAAACCTTTAAATCTTTAAGTCCATCGCTTCGAAGTGCAAGATGTGGACGCGAACCATCATGAGGTAAGTAATCTCCACCTCGAATAGCTTGCGGTCCAAATTTGGCACCAGAACGATGAGATGTTCCGCTATCAATGGGTGCACCAAGAATAATTGCATCTGCGCCTTTAAATGATTTGGGATCATCTAGATCACAGGATGGAATGCCTAAAAAGGTAAAGTTTGGGCCATACATGTTTCCGTGATTAGTCATTTATTAATTTTTGTCTTTTTGCTAATTAACTGACCTGCGATAACGATGGCAAGGGCTAAGAAAAACATTGCCGAACCAATTACATTTGCTTGCGCTGGAATGCCGCGAGCAGCTGAGACGTATACAAATTTAGGAAAAGTCGTCAATGTTCCAGAGTTAAAGTTAGTGATAATGAAGTCATCAAAAGACAAACTAAAGGCAAGGAGGGCAGCTGCTGCAATTCCAGGTGCAACAAGAGGTAACGTTACTCGACGAAATGTCTGGAGTTCATTTGCATAGAGATCCATTGCTGCCTGCTCTAACCGTGGGTCAAGCGATGCAATTCTTGCCTTTACTGTTACGACAACAAATGAGATACAAAAGACCACGTGCGCAATGACAGTTGGCCAAAATCCTGGGTTAATTTGAAAGACTAAAAAGAGTGAAAGCAGTGATGCACCTAATACAATCTCCGGTGTTGCCATGGGCAAAAAGATCAGCAGGTTAGACGTCGATCTACCCTTAAATGCATATCGCCCAATAGCAAAGGCGATCATTGTCCCAAGAATTGTTGAAAAGATTGTTGCGAGAAGACCTATCTTAATCGAATTTCCTAGAGCCGTACAGATTTCGGGGGCACCGCAGGGGTTTTGCCAGTTGTCTAATGTAAAGCCCTTCCAGATTAAATTACTTTTGCCTGAATCATTAAATGAAAATGCAAAGGTGTAGGCAACTGGAATGAACAAGTATGTAAATCCAAAGAATGCGTAGATTCGAATCAGGTTTCTTCCAAACCAACGCGATAGACGGGCCTGTGCTGGAATTGTAGGAATCGTTGCATCTTTAACTTTTGTCATACAAGTTCCTCCGTTCCCGCCTTACGAATATACAAAGTCACAAGTATCAAAATTGCTGCCATTAAAGTGAAGGACAATGCCGCTGCGGTTGGATAATCAACGATTCTAAAGTAGCGAGATTCAATGACATTACCGAGCATTTTTGAATTCGGATTACCTAGAATTGCAGCATTCACATAATCACCAGCTGCCGGAATAAAGGTTAATAAAGTTCCGGCAACAACACCTGGCATCGAAAGAGGCAGAGTTACTCTTCTAAAAGTTGTTATCCCATTTGCATAGAGATCCCCCGATGCCTCCATCGTTCGTGGATCTATACGTTCAAGGGATGCATAAAGTGGCAAGGTCATAAATGGTAGAAAGTTGTAAGTCATACCAAGTACAACGGCAAAGGATGTAGAGGTTAACGTTGTACTTTCACCAATAATTCCCAACGTTCGAAGAGGTGGGACGACAAAACCTTCTTCACCAAGAATCTGCTTCCAGGCAACGGTACGCAATAAGAATGATGTGAAAAATGGCGCAATAATTAGAACCAATAAAATGTTTTTAAACCGGCCTGATTTAAATGCGATTGCATAGGCCAGAGGATAAGCAATTGCAAGTGCCAATAAGGTGGCACAGATTGCAAAGATGAATGAGCGTGCAAACTGCTCTCTGTTTTCTACAAAAGCATCAATGTAGTTAGCAAAGCGAAACGTTTGCTCGTATTGACCAGTATCTCCATCGGCAATGGGAGTTTGCGTAGATGTTTGAGCTAAATTAACGATAGGCAGTATGAAGAAAGTGAAGAGAAACAAAAACCCTGGCAACAAAAGCAGATAAGGTAGCTTTACCTTTGACAAAATGCTACTCATCTTCATCTAGATCATCAGGTGCAACTTCTGTACCTGCTTCAACATCCTCATCACCGCGAAGTGCAAACGTGAAATTTGGTTCCCAACAAATTAGTACTTGATCACCTTTATCAAAGGGTGGAACTCCATCATCATTTTGTTCAAAGACCATGAGCTCTTGACCCCATGGCATAGCCACTTGGTACTGAGTTGATACACCAATGTATGAAACTTCTTCGATGTGACCGCCGGTTAGAACGTTGCCGCGTGTTGGTGTGCCAACCAATGAGATACGAAACTTCTCTGGACGAATTCCGGCGTAGATTGAACTATCTACTGCGTGACTTCTACTCTTAGGCATAGAAATCTTTTGTCCAAAAAGATCAACAACTAAGTTATCGCCATCAGCGCCCTCGATGCGGCCTTTGATCAAGTTTGACTGGCCCAAAAAGTTTGCAACGAATGCGGTTTTTGGATTGTCATAGAGATCAGCCGGTGATCCCATCTGTTCAATTCCGCCTTCATTCATTACAGCGATTGTGTCGGCCATTGTCATAGCCTCTTCTTGATCGTGTGTAACGTGAACGAAAGTCAGCCCGACTTCACGCTGAATCCACTTGAGTTCAATCTGCATCTGACGACGCAATTTAAGATCAAGTGCTCCTAATGGTTCATCCAACAAAAGCAGCGCGGGGCGATTAACAATGGCTCTAGCCAGTGCGATTCGCTGTTGCTGTCCACCAGAAAGCTGAGTTGGCTTGCGCTGTGCAAGATGTGGAAGTTCGACAAGATCTAGAACTTTATTGACATCTGCATCAACATTTTTAATTCCTCTGCGACGAAGACCAAATGCAATATTTTCAAAGATCGTTAAATGTGGAAAGAGTGCGTAGTTTTGGAAAACAGTATTAATCGGGCGCTGATAAGGACGCTTTGTGGTGATATCAGTTGTACCTAGATGAATACTTCCAACAGTTGGCTCTTCTAAGCCTGCAATCATTCGAAGTGTGGTGGTTTTACCGCACCCTGAAGGTCCAAGTAGTGCAAAGAATGAACCTTCAGGGATCGTTAATGAGAGATCATCAACTGCAGTGAAATCACCATACGTCTTTGTGATCCGCGTAAGACGTAAATCTCCACGCGTTGCAGACGAAACATCAACCACTAGTTGCCGGCGGCCTTCTGGAAAGCCTCGCCCCAAGTTGTTTCCTCGGCTGGAGTAAGTGAGCGGAATACGCTGAGCTTCTTTGAAGTTGCATCATCAGGGAAAATGTATGGGCTGCTTGCAAGTTCTGGAGCAATCTTTTCCATCTCCTCCTGTGCGCCCTTGACTGGACATACGTAGTTCACGTAAGCAGCAACTTCTGCAGCGATAACAGGGTCGTAATAAAAGTTGATCAACTTCTCAGCATTGGCCTTACCTTCTGCAGATGCCGTAGAAGGAATCATCAAGTTATCACCTGAGATAGTTCCACCAGAATCGGGAATAGCAAAATCAAATTTGCCTTCGTTTTCTGCAGCAAGAATAAACATGTCACCAGACCATCCGATTACTGCTGTTGCATCACCTGAAGTTAGGTCAACTGCATATTCATTGCCCTTAACGCTACGAATCCAACCATCGCTTATCTTCTTGGTCATAAAGTCAACTGCATTCATAAACTGATCTTCTGTAACCTTCTGAAGATCAACACCTTGCGAGAGCAGAATGATTCCGATCGTGTCGCGCATTTCTGAAAGAACTACGATCTTTCCCTTGTTTTGCGGGGCAAATAGCTCATCGATTGTGCGAATTCCCTTTGGATTTTTTTCAACGTTCCATCCAAATCCTGACATGATGCCTTGCCATGTTAATGACTGTTCACGGTTTGGATCAAAAGAAGGGGATGCGAGTGAATCCAGAATGTTAACTTTGTTAGGAATATTTGCAACATCAAATTTTTGTGTGTAACCAAGACGTATCCAACGAGCTGCCATCCAGTCTGTTGGTGAGACAACGTCATATCCAATATCTTCACCTAATTTAAGTTGTGCCTGTACTTTTCCAAAAAACTCATCGTTGTCGTTGTAATCCTCAAAGTACTTTGCTGCAATTCCTGTTGCTGCAGTGAACTTATCTAGGGTTGGATACTTCTGAGTCTCTTCGTCGTAATCTAAATACAAAGGCCAGTTGCCCCATCGGACTGTACCTGCGCTATCGGCGGAATCAGATCCGCCTCCACATGCAGCAAGAAGACCTGCTGCACCTAATCCTCCTGCGCCAGCTAACACTGTACGACGGGAAACCATTGCACCTAAAACTGATTTAGCTTCTGGTGAGAGTGAACTTTCTTTTGACATACTGATTTACTCCTTAAGGGTTTAGCACAAGCAAGTGGTCGAGTTATCTAGCCTCGAACTTTCTGTGGGTAGTGGTGGTCGGTCAATCGGGGCAAATACTACGCCCCAAGATTACTCATTACATGCTTAATTCGCGTGTAATCCTCAAATCCATATGCTGAGAGATCCTTGCCATAGCCAGAGCGTTTGAAGCCTCCATGTGGCATTTCGGCAACGATCGGAATATGGGTATTGATCCAGACGCAACCAAAGTCAAAGGCCTTAGCCATACGCATCGCAACGCCGTGATTTGTCGTCCAAACGCTAGAGGCGAGGCCATAATCCACGCCATTTGCCATTGAGACGGCTTGGGCCTCGTCGGTAAATTTCTGAACTGTGATGACGGGACCAAAAATCTCTTTTTGGATTAGATCATCATCTTGGAGAAGGTCTGCTATCACTGTTGCCGGGAAGAAATAGCCGGCTCGGTCAAGGGCAGATCCCCCTGCCATGATCTTTGCATGTGATGGAGCCTTGGCAACAAGCTCGCTCACCCGTGCTAGCTGATTAGCATTATTTACTGGACCAAGAAATACATCCTTATCGGCAGGTGCGCCAATTACTACAGCTTTTGCCTGTTCGGTTAGCAGATGTACGAACTCGTCATAGACAGATTCTTGGACAATAACTCGAGTTGCTGCAGTGCAGTCTTGGCCAGAGTTGAAATAACCTGCGACTGCAATTGCTTCGGCTGCAGCTCCTAGATCTGCATCAGCAAAAACAACTACAGGAGCTTTGCCACCTAATTCAAGGTGCACGCGCTTAACCTGTTTTGCAGCAGATTCTGCAACTTGGATTCCTGCGCCAACAGAGCCAGTAATTGAAACCATGTCAGGACGTTTGTGATTGACAAGTGCTGCACCTGTTTCGCGCTCGCCACAAATAACATTGAAAACTCCTGCTGGTAAAAACTCTGCCATGAGATTTGCCATCCACACAGTTGATGCAGGTGTTGTATCACTTGGCTTTAGAACAACTGTGTTTCCTGCAGCAATTGCTGGCGCCCATTTCCAAACGGCCATCATCATTGGATAGTTCCATGGAGTTACTTGGCCGATAACTCCTACAGGTTCGCGGCGAATCATTGAAGTCATACCGGACATGTATTCGCCAGCTGATTTACCTTCTAGATTTCTTGCAGCTCCTGCAAAAAAACGAATCTGATCCACCATTGGTGGAACTTCCTCAGTTGTTGTTAGAGAGATTGGTTTGCCAGTATTTTCAACTTCAATGGCGATAATCTCATCTGCGCGCTCTTCAATAGCATCTGCAATCTTTAACAATGCACGTTGGCGAGTAGAGGGTGTGGAATCTCGCCAATGAACAAAAGCATTATCTGCTGCCTTATATGCAGCATCTACATCTGCAGCATTTGATTTTGGAGCAGTAGCAAATGCTGCTCCAGTTGCAGGATTGATTAAAGTTGTTAACTCTCCAGATTTTGACTCTACAGATTTGCCGTTAATGAAGTTACTGAGCTTTTTCATGGGGCGAGCCTAGCAATTCGGGAGCTAACTCACTAGTGATGACTTTAAAATTAACTGCTAGAACTTCCCTTTTCGGCAGCGGCTAATTGACCACATGCCCCATCAATTTCGCGGCCTCTGGTATCTCTTACCGTCACTGGCACGCCATAGCTTTCAAGAATTCGAACAAACTCAGCCTCATCTTCACGACGCGATGCAGTCCACTTTGATCCCGGGGTGGGATTAAGCGGAATCAAATTGACGTGAGCATTTCTATTTTTCAGTAAACGCCCGAGTAGATCTGCGCGCCATGATTGATCGTTGATGTCTCGAATCAATGCATATTCAATAGAGTAACGACGGCCTGTTTTCTTTTCATAAAGATCAGCTGCAGCCAAAACTTCACGGATATTGAAACGATTGTTAATTGGCACCAATGTATCCCGAAGTTCATCATCAGGTGTGTGTAATGAAACGGCCAGAGTGACAGAGATTCCTTCCTCGGTCAGTTTCTCAATTCCATTAACAAGTCCAACTGTTGAAACAGTTACTGACCTGGCACTAATACCTAAACCATCAGGATTTGGATCAGTTATGTTTCTTACAGTTCGAATAACTGCGTTGTAGTTAGCAAGCGGTTCACCCATGCCCATAAAAACAATATTAGATAATCTACTTGGCCCACCAGGAAGTTCTCCGTTAGCACAGGCTCTAGCCGCTGCCACAATCTGTTCTGTAATTTCTCCTGCCGATAAGTTTCGAGTTAAACCAGCTTGGCCTGTTGCGCAAAAAGGACAGTTCATTCCGCAACCGGCTTGAGATGAAATACATACAGTTACTCGGTCTGTGTAGCGCATCAAAACACTCTCTACCAAAACTCCGTCATGTAACTTCCATAAATCTTTTCGAGTCATTCCATTGTCGGTAGTTCGTGTAGTAACAAGCTCAATTAGTTGGGGAGTAAGTGCATCGGCAATACTTTGACGTGAATCTGCTGGAATATCACTCCACTGCTGCGGATCATTTGATAAATGTGAAAAATAATGTGTGGCAACCTGGCTTGCGCGATAGCCAGGAAGGCCTAACTCTTCGGCAAAGGCTTTTCTCTCGCTCGCTCCAAAATCAGCTAAATGCTTAGGTATCTTTTTACGCTGAACTGGCTCATCAAAAACAAGGTTGATCTCTGGGACTTTGCTGCTCATAGAAAATCTCTGACGAGCTCTAATGCTAGCCACATAGCAGGGGCCGATAAAACAACTGAATCTAGGCGATCCAACATTCCACCATGGCCGGGTAGCAATGTTCCCATGTCTTTCAAACTTAAATCTCTCTTCATTGCACTTTCAATGAGATCCCCACAAGTTGCGGTAAAAACAATCATTAGACCAACGACAATCCCTAACCACCACTGCATATCCATGACGTAGTAAAAAGCCAATGATCCACCGATAACTGTAAAGATTATTGACCCAATTAAACCCTCCCAGGTTTTCTTCGGAGAAATCTTTGGAACGAGTGGATGTTTACCAAAGAGAACACCAACAATGTAACCAAAAGTATCGTTACAACCTACTAAAACCATAAATGTCATTACTTGCTGAAAACCATTATCTGGTCGACCCAGCAAGATTAAAAAGCCAGCTAGAAATGGAAGATAGAGCAGTGAGAAAACCGTGGCAGTTGCCTTTGCAACAAAACCCTCTGGTCCCTGAAGTAAGGCACGGATTAGAAGCAATGGCATTGCAACTGCAGTTGCTACTGCCAGCCCGCCGGATCCACCGTTCCAAGCAGCATATGACAAAGCAACTGAGGCTAGAAGTAATCCGTTAAATGAAACTGTTATCCCACGAGCTGCAAATGCACGTGTAATTTCTCGTGCGCCCAAAATGATTGCCGTAGCTACTACACCTGCAAAAATTACGCGCTCATATGAGAGTGCAAACCAGACCAAAGCAATCAGAGACAAACCAACGGCTATGGATGGCAGTAGTTTTCGCCCAGCTTTTTTGTTGATTGCCTCGTTTATTGCATGTAAATCTGACATAGGAGCAAACTCCTTAAACTTCGAGGAGTTCAACCTCCTTGTGCTTGAGCATCTCATCTATTTTTGCAACGTGATCAGACGTCACCTTTTCTAACTCTTTTTCCCCACGGGCTAAATCATCTTTACCGATGTGGCCATCTTTTTCTAACTTTTCCATGGCCTCTTTTGCAGTACGGCGAATATTTCGCATTGAAATCTTGGCATCTTCTGCCTTTGTTTTAACAACTTTTATAAACTCTTTACGGCGTTCCTCTGTTAACTGTGGAAAATTGACTCGAATCACCACTCCATCATTACCAGGATTAACGCCAAGATCGGAGCCACGGATCGCGTTTTCAATCGCAGCCATCGCGCCCTTATCAAAAGGTGCAATTATTGCCATGCGTGCCTCTGGAACCTGAATTGATGCCAATTGAGACAGAGCTGTATAGGTGCCGTAGTAGTCGACCATGACTTTATTAAAAAGAGATGGATGTGCACGACCAGTGCGGATCGATGCAAAATCATCTTTTGCAACTTCTACCGCTTTGTTCATCTTTGTCTGTGCATCTGCTAGCGCACTTGCTACATCTGCCATGGTCTTTGCTCCTCTAATTCTGAACCGCTTATGCGACCAGAGTACCTATAGTTTCACCGCGCACAGCCCGGGCTATATTTCCTTTTTTCATTAAATCAAAGATGACGATTGGTAGTTTGTTCTCTCTGCACAGAGCAAAGGCGGCGGCATCTGCAACAGCTAGGGACTTAGATAAAACCTCATCATAAGAGATCGATTCAAACTTAGTCGCCTTTGGATCTTTCTTTGGATCTGCGCTGTAAACGCCATCAACGCCACTTTTTGCAAGCAGAAGTGCTTCGGCTCCAATTTCTAGAGCGCGCTGAGCAGAGACTGTGTCGGTAGTAAAGAACGGCATTCCTGCACCTGCTCCAAAAATTACTACGCGCCCTTTTTCTAAATGTCTGATTGCTCGCAATGGAATATATGGCTCGGCAACTTGACCCATTGTGATCGCCGTTTGAACCCGAGTTGCAACTCCCTCTTTTTCTAGGAAATCCTGCAAGGCAAGACAGTTCATGACTGTTCCGAGCATTCCCATGTAGTCAGCGCGAGAGCGATCCATTCCGCGCTGAGATAACTCTGCGCCACGGAAGTAGTTACCGCCTCCAACGACTATCGCCACTTGAACACCAGAGCGAGCAACGTCTGCGATTTGTTTTGCAATATCTTGAACAACATCGGGATCAACACCGATGCCTTTCTCTCCACCAAAAACTTCTCCAGAAAGTTTAAGGAGCACTCTGCGATACGTACCTCTTGTACCGGGCATGAGCGCTCCTTAACTTTTAATAACTGGTTGTGGTTGTAAGTCTAAGTGATTAGGCCCAAACCTTATTGACCCACGCGGAAGCGATGGAATGCCTTAACGGCAGTTCCGGCCTCATCGAGGATTTGCTTGACAGTTTTCTTTGCATCCTTGGCAAAAGACTGTTCGATTAAGGAGACATCCTTAACAAAACCTGCAACGCGACCTTCGATTATCTTTGAAAGCGCAGCCTCAGGCTTGCCCTCTTCGCGTGCAGTTTCTTCTGCAATTCGGCGCTCATTTTCGATTAAGTCAGCTGGAACTTGCTCACGGTTAACGAACTGTGGAGCAAATGCTGCAATGTGCTGAGCGATGTCTTTACCAACTTCTGCAGCATCTTTTACAAGTTCAACTAAGACACCAACCTGTGGTGGAAGATCTGGACTTGTGCGGTGCAGATAAATTCCCACTGGAGAATCTTTGATTACTGCAATACGACGAACTTCAATCTTCTCTCCCAATGTTGCATTTGCCTCATCGACAACGAATTGAACGGTTTTACCGTTACCCATTGTTGAAGCTAGGAAGCTTTCAGTTGAATCTGACTGTGCGTTCTGCAAATGTGCAAGTAGTTCATCGGCCAATGCAATAAAGCGCTCACCCTTTGCCACAAAATCTGTTTCGCAGTTGAGTTCGAGCATTACGCCAAGATTGCCTTCTACTTTTGCAACGACCGCACCATTTGAAGTTAAGCGGCCTTCGCGCTTTGTAACGCCCTTAAGCCCCTTAACTCGAATGATGTCGAGTGCCTTGTTGTAATCACCCTCGGCTTCATCTAAAGCTTTCTTACAATCGAGCATTCCTGCTGCAGTTGCTTCGCGAAGCTTCTTTACATCTTCAGCTGTATAGGCTGCCAATTTATGCCTCCGGTGTTGTTGCTGTTGTGCTGTCTAAGATTTCTTTTTCCCAATCAGCTAACGGTTCCCCGGCGGCTACTGCTGCAGGTTGCTCAGTTTTTGCTTCTTCCTTTACGTTTGCAGAACGAGCCTTTAGGCCTGCTGCAATTGCATCAGTGATAACGCGTGTTAGAACATCAATTGATCGAATTGCATCGTCGTTACCAGGAATCTTGTAGTCAACCTCATCTGGATCACAGTTTGTATCCAAGATTGCAACAACTGGAATACCAAGTTTCTTGGCTTCTTGAACTGCAAGGTGCTCTTTCTTAGTATCAACGACCCAAATTGCTGAAGGCAGTTTGGTCATGTTGCGAATTCCATCAAGGTTCTTAAATAGTTTTTCACGTTCACGGCGAAGTACAAGAAGCTCTTTCTTGGTTAGAAGTAGGTCGTTCTTCTCTTCCATTGATTCAAGTTCTTTTAGACGCTGGATGCGCTTGTATACGGTTGGGAAATTAGTAAGCATTCCACCTAACCAGCGCTCGGTTACTGTTGGCATTCCAACGCGTGCTGCGTGTTCAAGAATTGGCATATGTGCCTGCTTCTTTGTTCCAACGAATAGTACGTGGCCACCCTTTGCAACTGTGTCCTTAATGAATTCATATGCTGAATCAATAAGTGCAAGTGATTGCTGGATGTCGATGATGTAGATGCCGTTGCGCTCTGTAAAAATAAAACGCTTCATCTTTGGGTTCCATCGACGAGTCTGGTGTCCAAAGTGAACACCGCTGTCGAGGAGCTCTCGCATTGTTACAACTGCCATGGCAGGCATACTCCTTCATAGGTTCCATGCGCATAGTTAGCGCAATAAAACCCGCTCGGTTTTGGCTAAACAATTTGCTTAGCCCGTCGCACTGAATTTCATCTACCGATTTAACGGACCGAGATGATTCACCAACCAAAAGGTTAGGCAGTGCTGAGATGTCACTACCGAAATGGGCTCTTTCGAGTTCACATTCAACTAGTGCAGGCCAAATCCTACCTGAGCCTAGAGCGTAAAATTACCGCCCGATCATGCGTAAAAAAGCCCACCATGTGATGCGGAATACGGCTTCAACCGCAATTCCAACAGACATTTTACTTTCGCCATGGCTGCGCTCAATAAAATTAATTGGAATCTCGGCAACCGAGCCACCACTAACAACTGCACGCCGAGTCATCTCTATTTGAAAACAGTAACCTTCGCTTTTAATTGTGGAGAGATTCATTTTCTTTAACAATGCGCTTTCATAGATTCGAAATCCAGAGGTTGCATCTTTTACCTTGAGCGCGAGCATGGTATTTGTGTATCGATTTGCACTTCGCGAAAGATATTCACGGGCCTTGCTCCAGTTAGTGATTGATCCATCTTCAATCCAGCGAGATCCAATAAGTAGATCACTGCTCCCGATCCACTCCATCATATTTTTCAGATCATGTACTTGATGTGAACCATCTGCATCCATTTGAATAATATATGTATATCCGCGAGCAAGACCGATAGAAAAACCTGTGCGATATGCACTTCCCAGGCCTTGTTTTGACTCTCGCTGTACAACCTCAACATGATGCATTCTTACTACATCTGCTGTTCCATCCGGTGATCCATCATCGATAACTAAAACATCAAGGTCCATATCTTTTAGGCCATTTAGTATTTCTCCGATGCTTTTGGCTTCGTTAAAAGTAGGTATAACAACTAGTGAAGATCTCATGCGCGAGGATGAGCCTGTTTAAATACTTTTTGAAGGCGCTCAGTAGAAACATGTGTATAAATCTGTGTAGTTGCAAGTGATGCGTGACCTAAAATCTCTTGCACCGTTCGAAGATCTGCTCCACCTTCGAGCAGATGAGTCGCAGCTGAATGTCGCAGTGCATGTGGACCCATACGCTCTATACCTTCAATCGCAGAAAGTGCTTCATAGACAACTGTGCGAACAGCACGCTGATCAATTCGCTTGCCTCGTGCACCAATAAAGACTGCACTCCCTGAGTTTTCAGTGGCTATCTGATCTCTACCCTGTTTTAGCCAAAGTGTGAGAGCTCGTACCGCAGGATTTCCCAAAGGAATAGTGCGCTCTTTATTTCCTTTACCTAAGACTTTAATTGTTTGACGATCATAATCAACATCATTTAAATCTAAGCCACAAAGTTCGCCCACTCTGGCACCTGTTGCATACAACATCTCAACGATTGCAACATCTCGCAGAGACAGTGGTGTCTCTTCCTCTGCTGCCCTAGTTACCATTGAATCCATAGCAATCTTTGCATCTTCAATTTCTAATACATCTGGCAAGGTTCGATGCCCTTTTGGTGTTACCAAGGTTGAACCTACATCTTTGGCCAGGTACTTATTTTTTACCGCCCATTTAGTAAACAAGCGAATAGTCGTTGTACGTCTAGAAAGTGAACTCCGAGCGCCACCTTTAATCTGCTGGTTTGCCAGCCAGGAGCGAAGATGATTTAACTCCATTTGAGAAATCTCGCTCACGTTTAACGTTTCAAGATGGGCAAGCAAAGATTCTAGATCGCCAATGTAGGCACGAACTGTGTGGGAAGAAAGATCTCTTTCAGATGTTAAATGGCGCGTAAAAGCTTTCAGAATTTCTTGAAAGTTATCGCTCACAAGGTTTTAGTTTACGCGGGCTTACGGCCTTGACGCATTAAACCGAAGGTAAGCGCGTCTTCTAACGCCATTGCAGATGCTGCAATCACGTTTTCATGCACCCCGACAGTGTTCCATTCGCCTTTGCCATCGCTTGTTTCGACAAGTACGCGCGTAACGGCGCCAGTTCCAAGGCGACCTTCGAGAATACGAACCTTGTAATCTGTCAGTTCTAGAACTTCTAGCTCTGGATAAAGTTTTAACAAACCTGTTCTAAGGGCGTTATCAAATGCATTTACCGGGCCATTACCCAAACCATTACATGTGATCTCTTGTCCCATTGCAGTAACAGTCACTTCTGCCTTGGTGATAATGGTTTGATCAGTTGCTCGTTCAACAGATGTAACCCAATGATTAATTGTGAAAAATGATGGTCGCTTTCCAGATATCTCTTCATGAACTAAAAGTTCAAAAGAGGCATCTGCTGCTTCAAAGGTAAAACCTCGAGACTCCATCTCTTTTACTCGGTCCACAATACGGCCGATTAACTCCTTGTCTCCACCTAAGTCAACACCGAGTTCTTGAGATTTTAATTCAATCGATGCACGACCTGCCATGTCAGAGACCAACATTCTCATGTCATTGCCAACAGCTGCAGGATCCTCATGTTGATAAAGTGAGGGATCTACTTTGATCGCACTAGCGTGTAGCCCCGCTTTGTGTGCAAATGCCGATACTCCGACATATGGTTGACGCGCACTTGGAGCAACATTGGTTACCTCTGCAACTGCGTGTGAAATTCTAAATGCCTCGTGCAGAGCATTTGTTGGCAAGACCAACTGCTTTTTCTTCAACTCTAAATTGGCGATGATTGTGACAAGATCGGCGTTACCAGTGCGCTCACCATATCCGTTGAGCGTTCCTTGAACATGTGTTGCACCTGCTGCAATTGCAGCCATTGAGTTTGCAACTGCGCATCCTGTGTCGTTGTGACAGTGAATTCCAAGTCGGGCCGAACTTGCAGTTAAAACATCGTGAACAACCTGGGAAAGTTCATCAGGCAACATTCCACCATTGGTATCGCAAAGTGCAATTACATCAGCCCCTGCCTCTGCTGCAACACGAACAACTTCAAGTGCATATGCGCGATTATGGCGATAGCCATCGAAGAAATGCTCAGCATCTAGAAATACTCGTTGGCCTTCTTGGCGAAGGTGAGTTACTGAGTCGCGAATCATTGCAAGATTTTCATCAAGAGTTGTTTTAAGAGCTAAATCAACGTGACGATCAAAAGCTTTGGCAACTAATGTAACTGCAGGGGCGCCACTATCTCGAAGTGCGCCAAGTAGCACGTCATCTGCAGCTTTTGCATTTGGACGACGAGTTGCTCCAAAGGCAACAAATGTTGCATTTTTTAACTTTAACTCTTTTTTTGCCAGAGCAAAGAACTCTGTATCTTTTGGATTAGCACCTGGCCACCCGCCTTCGATAAATCCAACTCCAAGTTCATCTAAATGACGAGCGATATTGAGTTTGTCGTGAACAGAAAGATTTAACCCCTCTTGCTGCGCGCCATCACGCAAAGTGGTGTCATAGATATGAAAACTATCGTTTATTGGCATTATTTAACCGCACTCATCCAGTTGTGCTTGTCTTCTACTGTTCCATGTTGAATACCAAGTAAGTGGTTTCTAATTTGTATCGTGATGGGTCCTGGCTGTCCATCGCCAGTTACCCAAATTCCCATCGCTGATTTTGCTTGACCGACTGGAGATACAACTGCAGCGGTTCCACATGCAAAGATTTCGGTTATCTCACCGTTTGTTACGCCTTCGCGCCAATCATCGATCGACAACATAACCTCTTCGACTTTATAACCAAGATCAACTGCAACAGAGAGAATTGAGTCACGGGTAATTCCAGGCAATAAAGTTCCAGTTAACTTTGGAGTAATAACAGTTGCTCCAGCGCCTTTACCTTTAACAAAGTAAAGATTCATACCGCCCATCTCTTCAACCCACTTGCGCTCTTTTGCATCAATCCACACAACTTGGTCGCAGCCCTCTTTGGAAGCTGCTTTTTGTGCAACCAATGAAGCGGCATAGTTTCCTCCACATTTTGCTTCACCTGTTCCGCCTTGGGCTGCTCGGACATATTCAGTTGAAATCCATACTGATACAGCCTTTGATGGATCAAAGTAAGCACCGGCTGGTGTTGCAATTAAAAGATAGGTCGCTTTATTTGTTGGACGAACACCAAGACCTACTTCAGTTGCGATCATAAATGGGCGTATATATAAAGACTCTCCCACTTTGTTTGGGACCCAGCCATTATCTTGTTTCACAAGAGTTTCAACGGTTTCCATAAACAGTTCTACCGGCATTTCGGGCAGAGCTAATCTTTTGGCAGAGTTTGCAAATCGTTTTGCATTCTCACGTGGACGAAATAATTCAATTGATCCATCTGGCTGCCGATATGCCTTCATGCCTTCGAAGATCTCTTGCCCATAGTGAAATACTGCAGTTGCCGGGTCCAGCGTGATTGGTCCATATGGGATTAACTCTGGTTCAGCCCAACCATCTTTTTCGCTCCACTCACACCGAACCATGTGGTCGGTGTAGTACTTGCCAAATCCACCTTCGGCAACAAGTGCGTTTCGTGTTGCTTCATCTTTAGCAAGGGGATTCAGAGTTATTTTCATGATTACAAAGCGCTAGCTAGCGCATCACCTACTTGAGTTGTACTTCGTTTTGCATCCCCACGTGTTGCTAGATCTGCAGCCACAACGCGCTCAACATCACGAGCAGCATCACTTAATCCAAGATGATCCAACATCATTGCAACAGACATAACTGTGGCAGTTGGATCGGCTAAATTCTTGCCTGCGATATCGGGCGCGGAGCCATGCACTGGTTCAAACATTGATGGAAACTTACCTGTCGGATTGATATTGCCTGAGGCTGCAAGGCCTATTCCCCCACAGATTGCCGCAGCAATATCGGTCAAGATATCGCCAAATAAATTATCGGTTACAACTACATCAAATCGCTCTGGATTAGTTACGAAAAACATAGATGCAGCATCAACATGTAAGTAATCGGTGGTGATTGCCGGATACTCTTTTGCGACATCTTCGAATGTCCGTGTCCATAAACTACCTGCGCGCGTTAGAACGTTGTTTTTGTGAACCAAAGTTAACTTCTTGCGATCACGCTTTGATGCGCGCTCAAATGCATCACGGATAACGCGTTCTGCTCCTCGACGTGTGTTGAGGCTTTCTTCTGTTGCAATCTCATTCTCAGTGCCATGGGCTAAAACTCCACCTGCACCCACGTACGGTCCTTCTGTTCCTTCGCGCACAACGATGAAATCTATTGGGGCCTTTGTTGCTAAAGGCCCAGTCACTCCCGGCATCAATTTTGCAGGACGCAAGTTGATGTAGTGATCAAATGCAAAACGAATCTTCAATAAAAGACCGCGCTCTAGAACACCACTGGGTACTGTTGGATCACCCACAGCGCCAAGCAAAATTACATCTGCTTTTGCCAGCTCTGCCAAAGTTGAATCTGACAAAACTTCACCCGTACGATGCCAAAAAGCTGCGCCAAGATCATACGAAGTTTTCTTAAATTCAACTCCGTACTTCTTTGCAACGACATCTAGAACTTTTAGGCCTTCACTTACTACCTCTGGTCCAATTCCATCACCGGCGATAATCGCTAAATTGATCGTCTTCATTAGCCCACCAAAGTTACAGAGCGAACTAGTTCGGCTCCAGTCTCTTTTTTAACTGCAGGAAGTAGATCATCGCTGATTTGAGAATCAACAGTAATCGCCATTAATGCACTTCCACCAGCTGAACTGCGTGCAACTTGCATGCCAGCAATATTGATTCCAGCCTTTCCAAGTGCGTTTCCGACTGCTCCGACAACACCTGGCTTGTCTACATAACGCAGGAACAAAAGGTTTTCTGTAGGTGCAAGATCTAAGTCAAATGAATCAATCGCAATAATCTTTTCATCTTTACGAATGCCAACAAGAGTTCCATCTACGGTGACTATTTTTCCATCCGCAAGGGCTGCGCGAAGAGAGATCATGCTGCGGTACTCCGGACTATCTGGATCTGTCGTTACTTCAGACGTTAAACCGCGCTCTGCGGCAAGTGCTGGAGCATTTACATATGTCACATCATTTACGCCACAGGCAAGGAGCGCGCCTTTAAGTGCACTGGTCGCAAGTATTGTCGAGTCGTGCTCTGCGATTTCTCCTCTTACGGAGATATCCATACTTACAGGTGCTTCGCCTGCAAATGCTGTTGCAATCTGTGCCATTTTTTCTACTAACGGCAAACTTGGGCGAATCTCTTCGTGAATCTCTCCACCTTTAACATTTACTGCATCTGGAACAAGTTCACCTGCCAATGCTTTTCGCACAGAAACAGCAACTGCAATTCCTGCACGCTCTTGTGCTTCATCTGTTGATGCACCTAAATGTGGTGTTGCCACTACTTGATCCAAAGTAAATAAAGGTGAATCTGTGCATGGCTCAGTTGAGTACACATCTATTCCTGCACCAGCGACGCGGCCTTGGTTAATTGCATCAAATAGGGCCGTTTCATCTAGGACTCCGCCACGGGCAGCGTTAATGATTCGCACCGTTGGCTTAACTTTCTTAAGTGCCTCGACGCCAATCAAGTTTGCAGTCTCTTTTGTTTTTGGAAGGTGAATTGTTATGAAATCAGAAACCTTTAGTAGTTCATCTAGTTCAACTAAGCGAACACCAAGCTGTGCTGCACGTGCAGGCTGTAGATATGGATCGTATGCAACAACATCCATTCCAAAGGCCTGCATGCGGTGTGCAACAAGTTGTCCAATTCGGCCAAAGCCAACAATTCCTAAAGTTTTTTCAAATAGCTCGGCGCCTGTGTATTTAGAACGGGCCCACTTACCATTTCGAAGTGCAGCATGTGCTGGAGAGATAAAACGAGCAGAGGCCATCAATAGAGAGATTGCTAGCTCTGCTGCAGAGACAATATTTGAAGTTGGGGCGTTAACGACCATTACACCAGCAGCTGTTGCCGCAGGAATATCAACGTTATCTAGCCCAACACCGGCACGTGCAATTACCTTTAAACCTTTTGCTGCTGCAATTGCTTCTGCATCCATTTTGGTTGCAGAGCGAATCAATACAGCGTCAACACCTTTTGCAAGAGCGGTAAGAAGCTCTGCGCGGTTTGCACCATCGCAGTTAACAACTTCGAAATCAGGACCAAGCGCCTCTAAAGTTGCTGGACTGAGCTCTTCTGCAATTAAAACAATTGGTTTAGCCACGCGCTGCACTGCCCTCTTTGTAATCGTCGCCCTTTGACTGCTTCATCCAAGAAAACATCTTGCGAAGTTCGCGTCCAACGCCTTCGATTGGGTGAACTTCACCCTTTGCGCGCAACGCCTTAAATTCAACACCGCCTGCTTCTTGATCATCGATAAAGCGCTTAGCGAATGCACCACTTTGAATGTCGGCAAGTACTGCCTTCATGTTTTCCTTAACGTGTGGATCAATTACACGAGGACCTGAAACATAATCACCAAATTCAGCTGTGTCAGAGACTGACCAACGCTGCTTTGCGATTCCCCCTTCGTACATTAAGTCAACAATTAACTTAAGTTCGTGCAGGCATTCAAAATATGCAACCTCTGGTTGATATCCAGCCTCGGTAAGAACTTCGAATCCATACATAACTAATTGTGATGCTCCACCACAAAGAACAGACTGCTCACCAAATAGATCTGTCTCAGTCTCTTCAGTAAATGTAGTCAAAATTCCACCAGCGCGAAGTCCACCAATAGCCTTTGCATAAGAAAGTGTTAGAGGCCATGCATTTCCAGTTGAATCTTGTTCTACTGCAACGATCACAGGAACTCCGCGACCTGCAGCGTATTCACGACGAACCAAGTGACCTGGACCCTTTGGTGCAACCATGCAAACATCTACAGATGCTGAAGGCTTGATGTAACCAAAACGAATATTGAATCCATGACCAAAGAACAAGGCATCGCCATCTTTTAGGTTAGGCAAAATTGATTCTGTGTAGATATGACGCTGCAGGTGATCTGGCGCTAAAATCATGATCACAGTTGCTTCTTTAACAGCCTCTGCAACAGATACAACACGAAGGCCTTCGGCCTCTGCTTTAGCGCGAGATGAAGAACCATCTTTTAATCCAACGCGAACATCAACACCACTGTCGCGCAAGTTGAGCGCGTGCGCATGTCCCTGTGATCCATAACCAATGATCGCAACTTTGCGCCCCTGGATGATCGCTAGATCAGCATCCTCTTCGTGATACATCGTTGCTGCCACGGTATTTCTCCTTCTCGTTGATGTGTTGTATTTATTTGTGTTCTAGTTTGTTTGGATAGTTTGTTTGGATAGTTGGTTTGGTCAGTTTTAATTCTTAGTTCTGATAGTCAGCCTGTCCGCTCTCTGCGGTAGGAATACTTTGGACGCTAAGCGTACGCTCTGCCAGCGAACGGCTGCCACGCTCGATGCCGACTAGGCCAGATTGAGCAAGCTCACGGATGCCAAAACGCTCAAGTGCGTTAAGTAGGTCACTGATTTTGGCAGCATCGCCAGTTGCCTCAATTGTTAAAGTCTCCGAAGACTCGTCCACGATGACTGCATCGTAGGTTTCTAAAACGGCATCAACATCAAAGCGATTCTTAGCTGTAGCAGAGATTTTCACCAAGATTAGCTCTGCTTGAACAGATTCATCTTGCTTTAACTCTGCAATATGAATGACGTTTACTAATTTATCTAGTTGGCGAATGACCTGCTCAAGGGAGTGACTCTCAACGTTTATAACAATGGTCATTCGAGAGATTTCAGGATTTTCAGTTGGTCCAACTGCTAATGAGTCAATGTTGTAGGCACGTCTGGAAAAAAGTCCCGCAACGCGTGCAAGTACTCCAGGTGAGTTCTCAACTAAAACAGCAAGTGTGTGTTTGCTCATTAGAGTTCCTGCGAATCCCAGTCAGGCGCCATTTCACGGGCGATCATGATGTCATCGTTAGATGTTCCTGCTGCAACCATTGGCCAGACCATCGCATCTTTAAATACTCTAAAGTCAACAACCACTGGTTGATCATTAATTGAATTAGCTTTTTTGATGATTGAATCAACATCTTCTGGTCGATCACAGGTTAAGCCGATGCAACCCATCGCATCTGCCAATTTAACAAAGTCTGGAATACGTTTTGATTCAAGGCTGGTATTTGAATATCTACCCTCGTAGAAGAGTGTTTGCCACTGGCGAACCATGCCAAGAGACTCATTGTTGATAATCGCTACTTTGATTGGAATATTGTTAAGGGCGCACGTTACTAACTCTTGATTAGTCATTTGGAAACAACCATCACCATCAATTGCCCAAACAGGTGTATCGGGTGCTCCAACTTTGGCGCCCATTGCTGCAGGAACTGCATAACCCATTGTTCCAAGTCCACCGGAGTTGAGCCATGTACGTGGATTTTCATATTTAACAAACTGTGATGCCCACATTTGATGTTGTCCTACACCTGCAACATAAATTGCCTCTGGGCCAGTCAGTGTGCTCAATCTTTCAATTACATACTGAGGTGAAAGTGATCCATCCTTTGGTAAGTCATATCCCAACGGATAGGTTGCACGTAATTTGTTCATTGATGCATTCCAAGCAGAATAATCTGGAGATTTCTTTGCAAACTCTGCCTTTACTGCAGGGATTAACGCTGCAATCGTGCGCTTTAAATCGCCAACGACTGGAACATCTGCAAAACGATTCTTTCCGATTTCAGCTGGATCAATATCTGCATGGATAACCTTTGCATTAACAGCAAAAGTCGAAAGCTTCCCGGTAACACGATCGTCAAAGCGTGCACCTAATGTAATAAGCAGATCTGACTTTTGAAGAGCTGTTACAGCGCCTACTGTTCCGTGCATGCCAGGCATTCCATAGTGCAATGGATGACTATCAGGAAATGCCCCACGAGCCATTAACGTTGTAACTACTGGAACACCAAGCAATTCAGCAAGCTGCAATAACTCTTTGCTTGCATTTGCCTTGATTGCTCCGCCACCAACGTAGAGAACTGGCTTAGATGACTGCGCAATCAATGCTGCCGCATCAAGAATAGATTGGCTAACCGGTTCTAACTGTGGGCGATATCCGGGAAGTGATAACTCTTTGGGCCAATTAAAATCTGTCTCTTTTTGCAAAGCATCTTTTGCAATGTCGACTAAAACCGGACCAGGACGACCAGAGCTTGCAATGTAGAAAGCTTCTGCTATTGCGCGTGGAATCTGATCTGGATCGGTAATCAAATAATTGTGCTTTGTAAATGGCATTGTGATTCCACGAATATCTGCTTCTTGAAATGCATCGGTACCAATTGCATTTGATGGTACTTGGCCAGTAATTGCAACCATAGGAACAGAGTCCATAGCTGCATCTGCAAGAGGTGTTACAAGGTTGGTTGCACCTGGTCCGGATGTTGCAATACAAACACCAACGCGGCCTGTTACTTGAGCATAACCAGTAGCAGCATGGCCCGCACCTTGTTCATGTCGAACTAAAATATGTCGGATCGAACTATCGAAGATGGGATCGTAAGCAGGAAGAATTGCGCCACCTGGAATTCCAAACATCACATCGACGCCAGCTGACTCCAGTGATTTAACGAGTGAACTTGCACCACTCATCTTCTTGCCCATAACTATCTCCTTTCTTTAGTTCGATTTAATTTACTTCGGTTACAACATTGCCTGTATTGAAATGAAAAAACCCTCAGGTAACTGAGGGCGGCGCGAGATCAACAAAGGATCACGCGCTATTAAATCACCACCACAAATGTTGTTCTCATGGACCTATTCTCCAATAAATGGAGGGGTTTGGTCAAGAGATGAGATACACATCTCATAATTCGGACGTGGAAGTCAGGGCAATGGAGGATTAGTCCAGAGTTATTCGCAGACCGCACCTTTAGAGGCCGACCCAACTAGTTTTGTGAACTTAGCCAAAACACCTCGCGTGTACTTATGTGTGAGCGGCTTCCATCCAACTTTTCGTTTTTCCAACTCTGCAGGATCAACAAGAAGATCAAGTGTTCGATTTACGGTATCGATACGGACTATGTCCCCATCTTTAATGAATGCAATTGGTCCACCATCAACTGCCTCAGGTGAAATATGTCCAACGCATAGACCAGTGGAACCACCAGAGAAGCGACCATCAGTTAGTAGCAATGTTGTTTTACCTAATCCTGCACCTTTTATCGCACCGGTAACCATCAGCATTTCGCGCATTCCAGGTCCGCCTTTTGGACCTTCGTATCGAATGACAACTACATCTCCGGCTTGAACAGTTCCATTTTCAATGGCATCCATTGCTAACTGTTCACGGTCAAAGACGCGAGCAGGGCCTTCAAATTTATCAATTCCGATTCCAGCAGTTTTACATACTGCACCTTCAGGCGCAAGGGATCCACCTAAAATCGTAATTCCAACATCTTTTGATAATGGTTTATCTGTTGGGTGAATAACAACTCCATCTGGAAATGGAGGATTGATGTCGGCAAGATTTTCAGCCATTGTCTTACCAGTAACTGTCAACGTGTCACCATGTAAATAACCAGCATCAAGCAAAATCTTTAGGACTACTGGAATTCCACCAACGCGGTCAAGGTCGGTCATCACAAACCTACCAAAAGGCTTCAAATCTCCAAGTAGTGGAACCTTGGATCCAATTCTGTTGAAATCTTCTAGCGTTAAATCTACTTCTGCCTCATGAGCAATTGCCAACAAATGTAGAACTGCATTGGTAGAGCCACCAAGTGCCATTAAAATTGTTATTGCGTTTTCAAATGCTTTCTTGGTCAAAATCATACGAGATGTGATTCCAAGACGAATCAAATTAACAACTGCTTCGCCTGATTTAATTGCATATGCATCACGGCGACGATCAACTGCAGGAGGTGCAGCAGAACCTGGCAAAGAAAGACCCATAGCTTCACCGATAGCTGCCATCGTGTTGGCTGTATACATTCCACCACAAGCACCTTCACCCGGACAGACTGCACGCTCTATTTGATCAACACGCTCTTGGGTAATTAATCCACGTGCACATGCACCAACTGCTTCAAAGGCATCAATAATCGTTACATCGTTACCATCTACTTGCCCAGGCAAGGTAGATCCAGCGTAAACAAAAACACTTGCAACATCTAAACGTGCTGCAGCCATCATCATTCCAGGCAGCGATTTATCGCAACCAGCAAAAGTGACCATTCCATCAAAGCGCTCTGCATTCATAACAGTCTCAACAGAGTCAGCGATAATTTCCCGTGAAACTAATGAGAAATGCATACCTTCATGTCCCATTGAAACGCCATCAGAAACTGAGATCGTTCCAAACTGCATGGGGAAACCACCGGCGGCAAATACGCCCTCTTTAGATGCTTTTGCTAAACGATCTAGTGACATATTGCATGGAGTAATTTCATTCCATGACGATGCAATTCCTATTTGAGGTTTAACCCAATCCTCATCACCCATTCCAACCGCGCGAAGCATTCCGCGTTGCGGCGCTCTTTCCATTCCATCAGTTACAACACCAGAGCGTGGTTTCATTGTGGCCATGACATCATTCTACCCTCTTAAAAAGAAATCACTCAATCTAAATTTGAGCCTTTACGCTTTTGGACAACCTTTGGATCCCTGCAACATTCACAGTTTTTTGTTGGTGTAACTCGCTAGATTTTCAAAGAACTAGTGACCAAGGTGGCCAAGTAGAAGCTCTCGTACTCGAGCTGCATCTGCTTGGCCCTTTGTCTCTTTCATGACCGCACCAATTAAGGCACCTGCTGCAGGAATATGGCCAGCGCGAACTTTCTCTGCTGTTTCTGCTTGTTCGGCACAGACCTTTTCAATTGCAGCCATGAGTGCGCCATCATCATTTACGACTTTGATTCCTCGAGCTGCGATAACTGCCGAAGGCTTACCCTCTCCTGCGATTACTCCCTCAACAACTTGTCGGGCAAGTTTGTCAGTGAGATCACCAGAGTTAACAAGTGCAACAATCTCTGCAACATCTTGTGGAGTAATTGCTAAATCTGTAATCGCAACATCTTTGTCATTTGCAATTCGTGAAATCTCTCCCAGCCACCAACTGCGCGCCTTCGTTGGCTCGGCGCCTAGCAAAACAGTTTCTTCAACGATATCTAGAACATCGGCGTTAATCATCGCCGCCATTTCTTTTTCAGGTACTGCCCATGCCTCTTGCAAACGCTTACGGCGAATAGATGGACGCTCTGGCAATCCTGCACGCAATGTTTCGATCCAAGCAGCATCTGGTTCAACTGGTACTAAATCTGGTTCAGGGAAGTAGCGATAATCCTCTGCTTGTTCTTTTGATCGCCCAGATCGAGTCAGACCCGTGTCTTCTTGAAAATGTCGTGTTTCTTGAACTACTCGCCCGCCTGCATTTAATAGCTCTGCGTGACGAATCATTTCTCCGCGAACTGCGCGCTCAACAGAACGCAGCGAGTTCACATTCTTTGTTTCACTTCTAGTTCCTAATATTTCAGCTCCGATTAAACGCAGTGAGACGTTTGCATCACAACGCAAAGATCCCTGCTCCATCTTTACATCGCTAACACCAAGTGAGCGCAAAATATCTCGAAGCTCGGCAACATATGCTTTTGCTACCTCCGGTGCGTACTTTCCTGTACCGGGAACAATCTTTGTAACAATTTCAACTAAAGGAATTCCTGCGCGGTTGTAATCAAGAAGTGAGTACTCAGCGCCATGGATGCGGCCAGTTGCACCACCCACATGGAGTGACTTACCTGTGTCCTCTTCCATGTGTACGCGCTCTACCTCTATACGAAACTTCTTTAGTCCTTCATCTGTTTCGATCTCGACATCAACATAACCATTGACACAAATTGGCTCGTCGTACTGTGAAATTTGAAAGTTCTTTGGCATATCTGGATAGAAGTAGTTCTTGCGAGCAAAACGTGAAAATGGAGCAATTGAACAGTTAAGTGCAAGGCCAATTTTGATAGTTGATTCAATTGCTTTTTCATTGACAACAGGCAGAGCGCCCGGCAAGGCAAGACAGACAGGACATGTCTGTGTGTTTGGTTCTGCTCCAAAAACCGTTGCGCAGCCACAGAACATTTTCGATTCTGTGTTGAGTTCAACGTGAACTTCAAGACCTAATACAGGCTCGTACTTTGCAACTACATCATCGTAAGTAAGGCTCATTTACTGGCCTCCAATGTTGGTGCACGATCCAAAAGTGGTGCGCCCCATTTAGACAACAACGCAGCTTCAAGTGATGCACCCACTGAGTACATGCGTTCATCTTTCATAACAGGAGACATAATCTGAAATCCAACAGGTAATCCATCTTCATCTGCTAACCCAGCAGGCAAGGACATACCACCAATTCCTGCCATATTTACTGGAATAGTTGCGATGTCATTTAAGTACATAGCTAAAGGATCATTTGCCTTTTCACCAATTTTAAAAGCAGTTGTAGGGCATGTTGGTGAAACAAGAACATCTGCTTTTGTAAATGCTTTAGTAAAGTCCTGTGTGATTAATGTACGAACTTTTTGAGCACTTCCGTAATAAGCATCGTAATAACCAGATGAGAGAGCATATGTGCCAAGGATAATTCTTCGCTTTACTTCTTTACCAAAGCCAACTTCGCGAGTCAGATTCATGACCGCTTCAGCTGAGGCTCCATCAACATCGCCTACACGCAAGCCATATCGCATTGCATCAAATCGAGCGAGATTAGAAGATGCTTCAGAAGGTGCAATTAAATAATAGGCAGCAAGGGCATATTCAAAGTTTGGCGCAGATACTTCTACTATTTCGGCCCCAGCTTTTGCCAGTAGTTCCAACGCTTCATCAAATCGAGCACGCACTCCAGGTTGATAGCCGTCACCATTTAACTCTTTAACAACTCCAATTTTCATTCCCTTTACATTGCCATCTTTTGCGGCTTGAACTACTAGTGGAATAGGAGCGTTAATAGAAGTTGCATCCTTTGGGTCATAGCCGGCAATAGCCTCGTGCAACAACGCAGTATCTAAAACAGTACGTGCGCATGGTCCGGCTTGATCTAATGATGATGAAAATGCAACTAGTCCGTATCTCGAAACTCCACCGTATGTTGGTTTAACTCCAACTGTTCCAGTAACGGCTGCGGGTTGGCGAATCGAACCACCAGTATCTGTTCCAATTGCAAGTGGCGCTTCAAATGATGCAAGTGCTGCCGAAGATCCACCACCTGAGCCACCAGGAATTCGAGATAAATCCCAGGGATTATGAGTTGGTCCATATGCAGAGTTTTCAGTAGATGAACCCATTGCAAACTCATCCATATTTGTTTTACCTAAAATAACAATGCCATTCTTTTTTAAATTTGCTACAACTGTTGAGTCATATGGCGGAAGCCATCCTTCTAGGATCTTCGAACCACATGTTGTTGGCTTATCTTTTTGTGCCAAAACATCCTTGAGTGCTAATGGAACGCCAGCTAAAGGAGATAACTTCTCACCCTTAGCTCTTTTAGCATCTACTGACGCTGCTTGCTCAAGTGCTCCCTTTGCATCGATAAATAAGAATGCATGCACTTTATCCTCGACAGAATTAATTCGATCTAAATGTGCTTGTGTCAACGCAACAGATGTTGTTTCACCGCTTGCAAGTTTTGCTGCCATCTGTGCAGCAGTACTGCGAATCACTCTTCACCTAAAATCTGAGGGACTCGAAATCGTTGTTCTTCTTGGGCAGGAGCGCCAGATAGAGCTTGCTCCGGTGAAAGACTTGGAACTACAACATCAGGGCGAAAAACATTGCGAAGTGAAAGTGGATGAGATGTTGGTGCTACATCGGCAGAGGCAACTTCCTGAACTCTTGCTACTGCATCTAATATAACTGTGAATTCCTTAGACAAACTCACTAACTCTTCTTCACTCATTTCAATGCGAGCAAGTCCTGCTAATTTTGCTACTTCATCGCGGGACAGGCTGCTCATAGTTACGGAGTCTAATTTATTTCGAGATTAACTGCGAATCTGACCATTTCCAGTAACAATCCAAGTGGTGGTGGTCATCGCTTCTAGGCCCATTGGACCTCTGGCATGAAGTTTCTGATTAGAGATCCCGATCTCTGCCCCAAAGCCCATTTGTTCGCCATCTGTAAATCTTGTCGAAGTATTTACCATTACCGCAGCACAATCACTCAACGCTATAAAGCGCTTTGCTACTTCTTTATTCTCGGTGATGATCGCTTCTGTGTGTTGAGTTCCATATTTTGCAATGTGCTCACTTGCATCATCTACAGAATCAACAACAGCAACGTTAATCTCTAAATCTCCGTATTCGGTGCTCCAATTTTGCTCAGTTGCTGCATTGACTTTAATGCCCACACTCTGCGCAATCTTTTGAACTGCGCTATCAACGTGCATAACAACACCTGCTTCGTGCAAGGCCTTGAGTGCAATTGGAGCAAAGCTCTGTGCAATCTTTGAATGAATCAAAAGAGTTTCTGCAGCGTTACAGACACTTGGCCTCTGAACTTTAGAGTTAATAATGATCGGTACAGCTTTTTCTAGATCTGCGAACTCATCGATATACACATGGCAAACCCCAGCACCAGTTTCAATAGTAGGAACGGTTGATTCATCAACAACCATTCGAATCAAAGCTGCGCTGCCTCGTGGAATTACTAGGTCTACCTTGCCGCGAGCATTGAGTAATGCCTTGACGGTATCTCGATCATCTGATGGGACTAGCTGAATGACATCTTGGGAAATCTTTGTAGTTGCCAGCGCATCTCGCATAATGCGTACTAAAACTTCATTGCTATGGGCCGCACTTGAAGATCCCCGTAATAGTGCAGCGTTTCCTGACATTAAGAGAATTACTGCTGCATCTACGGTCACATTAGGTCGTGCTTCATAGACCATTCCAATTACTCCAAATGGAACTGTTATTTGTTCTAACTCAATTCCATTTGGCAACGTAGATTTACGTAATGAGATTCCAAGTGGATCTGGAAGTTGGCTTACTTGACGCGCTCCCCCAGAAATTCCAGTGATGCGCTCTGGTGTTAGCAAAAGTCGATCAAGTAACGATGAGTTTAAGCCGGATGCTCGTCCTGCTTCCATATCTTTTTCATTAGCAGCAAGGATCTCTGCACTTCGTGACTCAATAGCATTGGCAATAGCCTCTAGTGCAGATTTGCGTTCTGCACCTGTTGAAACACTTAAGGTTCTTCCAGCCTTGCGTGCAGAATCTGCAAGCTGCGAAATTAATGCCTTGGCGTCCATAGGTTTAAGCCTATCGGGAGATACTCTGATGCCGTGTTCAAATTAATCCGCAGAGTCGTACTCTTTCTCCTAATTACATACGCCGCGTTGTTTGGTCTTACAAAGGTCATTCACTACCCCGAACCTATCGCTGCTATCCGACTTGGATTAGCTCCTGCATCTAAAACTCCTGACTTAATGCCGGCACATTCGATAGTTGCAGCGCCCTCAACTTTTGCTCCTTGGCAGAGTGGAAAAACTGAGGAGATCGGACAAGTTACATGGAACGGCAAGAAACAAGATTTCGAAACTTTCTTGAAGGAGACCCAAACAAATGTCTTCTTAATTGTTCGAAATGGAAAGATAACTTACGAGAACTACTTAAACGGAAAAACAGAGTCAACAGTTTTGCCGTCATACTCAGTGGCCAAAACGATGACATCGCTTGTTATTGGGCAGTTAATTGATGAAGGAAAAATCAAGGAGAGCGATACCTTTGTAAGCATCTTGCCTGAATTTAAAGCAGGTACATCTTTTGACAAGGTCACGATCAAAAATTTATTAGATATGAACTCTGGAATTGGAGTTTCAGATAACTATCCAACTGGCCCTGCTGGCTGGGGAGTTGCGATTGCACAAATGTATGCCTCGACAGATATCAATTGGTTCCTAAAAAACAATCGAAAAATGTCAGAGGAACCAGGAACGTTCCCGGAGTATCGATCTGTAAACACACAGATGTTGGGATTGATTGTTCAAAAAGTTACAGGACGTTACATTGCAGCGGAGTTTACGGATCGAATCTGGCAAAAAGTAGGCGCCGATCATGACGCAACATGGAACGTCGATCGCGAAGGTGGACATGAAAAAGCATTCTGTTGCTTCAATGCAACTGCTCGAGATTATGCTCGTGTCGGTCAAGCATTAATGAGCGGTGATCCAAAGATTGCAAGCACTTCTTGGAAAGCTCGACTTTCTAACTCTGCTGTTACTTTGGATTACGGCTGGGGTTATGGCGCACAGATGTGGCATCCGTATCCAGGAATCAATTTAATGATGGGCTTACATGGTCAGTACATTTATCAAGATGCATTACATGACACTGTAATTGTTAAACTTTCTGACATGCCGACGAGTTCTGATGGAATCAGCGTAAAGGTTGCTGCGGTTTTGAAGGAAATATCAGAGAAGAACTAAATCATCTCTGTGAACTAATTCGCGCTCATACTCTGCGCCTAATGATGCAGCTAACTCTTTTGTTGAACGTCCTAACATCTTTGGCAAATCCTCTGAATCAAATGCAACTAAGCCTCGTGCAATGACAACGCCATTAGGACCAACTAGTTCAACCGCATCGCCTGCAATGAAATCTCCTTCAACAGCAGTTACTCCTGCTGGAAGAAGTGAGACGCCTCTTTCTAAAATTGCAGTGACTGCTCCTGCATCAAGAACTAACTTTCCATGTGACTTTGTTGCATGTGCCAACCACAAAAGTCGTGATGTAGTTTTGCTAGCCTGAGCATGAAAATGTGTGCCAAAATCCTGGCCAGACAAAGACTTATCTGAATCTTCTAAAGATGTCAGCAACATTGGAATTCCAGCTGATGTTGCTATGCGAGCAGCATCAACCTTGGTAACCATTCCCCCACTACCAACTCCTGCAGATCCCGCTCCACCAAGTGTTACACCGTCGATATCTGCAACTGATAAAACTTCTTTAATTCTTTGGGCACCTGGTTGAGTTGGAGGAGCGTCATAGAGTGCATCGATATCTGAGACCAACACCAGCAGATCCGCTCCAATGAGTAGTGCAACTAATGCGGCAAGACGATCATTATCGCCAAAGCGAATCTCTTGAGTACCAACTGTGTCATTTTCGTTAATGATTGGCACAACGTCTAGTTGAAGTAGTTTATACAAGGTGCGTTGAGCATTTTGATAATGTGATCGACGAACGACATCCTCAGTTGTAAGCAAAACTTGAGACGCAGTTATCGAATGACGTGCAAAACTTTGTGTGTATTGAGCTACTAGTAACCCTTGGCCTACCGATGCTGCAGCTTGTTGTGTTGCAAGATCCTTTGGACGTGTAGTCAATCCCAAAGGTGCCAAACCTGCTGCAATGGCACCTGATGAAACAACTACTACTTCAGCCCCACGATTTTTGCAGGCAGCAACTACATCAACAAGTTTGTTTACAGCCATTTCATCTAGTGCAGATCCAGCCTTACCTGTTAAGGAAGATGACCCAATCTTGATGACGATTCGCTTTGCGGCAGTAATCTGCTCTCGGCTCACTTGTCATCTCCATCCTCTTTGTTCTGCGCCATTTTTTCTTTAACTATTGGTTCTTCTTTAACTATCGGTGCTGAAAGTCTAGGTGTGCGTGGGTCCTCAACGTTGTATTCCCACTGTTTGGCGATTTCATCTTCGCTTAATTCATCTACAGGTTTTTCTGTCATCGCCCAGGTTGATTCAAGACGTGAATCTTCACCGCGACGGAATAAATGGCCAGCAAGTTGCTCTGCTCCGGCCTCGATCGTTGGCTCCCAGTCAAAGATAACTTCTGTTGCACCGTCACCGATTCGAACCTCACTACCGGCGACTGCGCCTTTCTTAAACAGATCTTTTTCAACACCTAATTGAGCCAAACGATCTGCAAGGTAGCCAATAGCTTCTGCATTCTTAAAGTTTGTCTGACGCACCCAACGCTCAACCTTTTGTCCGCGAATAGTAAATGATCCATCTGCATTTGCCTTAACAACAAAGCCTGAATCATCGACTGGAACTGGTCGCAAAATTATTCGAGTTCTCTCTTCTAATCCCGCTAGTGCACGATTTTTTTGAACTAAACGTCCCATTGCATAGTTAAGGTTTTGTAAACCTTCACGAGATGCAGCAGATACTTGATAGACCTCATAACCCATAGCCTTAAGCTCTGATTCCACCATCTCTGCCATAGCTTTTCCGTCCGGCAAATCGATTTTGTTCAACGCAACAATTCGAACACGATCTTCTAAGCCACCATAGAGTGCAAGTTCATTTTCAATTGCCTGAAGATCTGCAACCGGATTTCGATCTGTTTCAAGAGTTCCACAATCTAAAACATGAACCAAAGCAACGCAACGTTCTACGTGACGCAAAAACTCAAGTCCTAAGCCTTTACCAAGAGAGGCACCTGGAATTAATCCAGGTACATCTGCAACTGTAAATCGAGTTTCTCCTGCCTGAACAACGCCAAGGTTAGGAACAAGAGTTGTAAATGGATAATCAGCAATTTTTGGACGAGCAGCCGAAATCGCAGCAATCAAAGAGGATTTGCCGGCACTTGGAAAACCAACGAGTGCAATATCTGCAACCGATTTTAATTCAAGAGTTAATGTTCTTTCTTGACCTGGTTCACCAAGGAGTGCGAAACCTGGGGCACGTCTTTTTGATGAAGATAATCCAAGGTTTCCTAATCCACCAAAACCACCTTGTGCTGCAAGAAAAGTTGTTCCGTTACCAACTAGGTCAGCGATCTGCTCACCATTGTGATCATAAACAACAGTTCCATTAGGAACGCCTAAAATTAAATCTTCTCCTTGATGACCATCTTTTCGATCACCATATCCCTGATGACCAGAGGTTGCCTTGCGATGTGGTGAGTGATGGAAATCAAGAAGCGTTGTAACACTTGAATCAACAATTAATACGACGTCGCCGCCACGACCACCATTTCCCCCATCTGGTCCACCAAGTGGCTTAAATTTTTCACGCTTAACAGAGACGCAACCATCTCCACCTTTACCTGCGATTGCATAGAGAGTTACACGATCGACAAATGTTGTCATCTGTTAACTCCCTACTTTCATTAAAATCGATCTCTAAATATCAATTGCAATAAAAAAGCGAGCCGCATATATACGGCTCGCTCTCTTTGAGAAACCTAAAATTAAGCTGCCGGTGCCACATTCACTACACGGCGACCGCGAGCGCGACCGAACTCAACAACGCCTGCAGCTAGTGCAAACAAAGTGTCATCCTTACCGCGACCAACGTTCTTGCCTGGATGAAAATGTGTTCCGCGCTGGCGAACAAGAATTTCGCCTGCATTAACTTCTTGTCCACCAAAACGCTTGATGCCAAGGTACTGTGGATTGGAATCGCGACCGTTTCGTGTCGAGGAGACACCCTTTTTACTTGCCATTTATCTCAGCCCCTTACTTCGCGCCATTGATTGCAGTAATTTTTACACGAGTCAACTGCGCACGAAATCCTTGGCGACGGCGATGACCTGTCTTGTTCTTGTAACGCAAAATATCAATCTTTGGTCCCTTGAGCTCTTCTAGAACTTCGCCCGTAACCTTTACACCTGCAAGAGTTTTTGCATCGGTTGTAACCGCGGCACCATCTACTAGTAGTACGGCAGGAAATGAAACAGTTGCACCAGCAGCAGCGTCGATGCGATCAACGATTACTGTGTCGCCAACTGCGACCTTCTCCTGGCGTCCGCCAGCTTTAACGATTGCGTACACGTGTTACTCCACTTCATTTTTAGCCCTACCCAATCAGTCATTGGGACCGATGGGCTGTTGGGCAGAGGGTAAGCGTACGCAAGCGTGTATCTAGCGGTCAAATTGCGATGAAGCTATCTTTGTTACAGCCTTTTCAAGCGCATAAATAGGGTCACTTGCTGCGCCTTTGACTTCGGCATCTGCCATTGCGATGGCCCCGACAGCATCTGCGATTTGGCCAGGGTTCCACCGATTCAACTGCCTGCGTGCTTTATCAATCTGCCATGGTGCCATCCCTAGTGCGCCAGCTAGCTCAAAAGATTTTTGATTGCGGTTTGCACCAGAGACTTTTGCAAGAGATCGAAGCGATGATGCGATTGCACTAGTAATCATTACAGGATCTGTTCCAGTTTCAAGTGCGCTACGCAACGCGATCAAAGCTGCTGGCAGGTTTCCATCTAGCGTTGCGTCGGCTACATCAAATCCAGTTGTTTCAATACGACCTTGATGAAATTTATCTACCATCATCTCATCTATAACTCCTGCGGGAGCATCGGCTGAGATTTGCGTGACCGCACCTGCCAATTCTCTTAAATCATTTCCAAGCGCTCCCACCAGTGCAGCAACTGCAGCCGGTGATGCTTTTCTACCTAAGTCAAGGAAAAGTATTTTAACAAAATCAGATTTCTCTGCCTCTTTTTTTAACGCCTCGCATGCAATTATTTGAGGTTTTACTTTTTTGATCGCATCAATGAGAGCTTTACCTTTGATGCCACCTTTATGAACGAAAATGAGAGTCGTTAACTGATAGGGTGCTTCTATATAACGCGTAATTTCTGGGCGGTTCTCTTCGGGTAAATCTTGTAAATCCCGGATGATTAAGGCTCTTCGCTCTGAAAAAAGTGAGGGCGCTAAGGCATCTGCAATATCTCCAACAATTGTGTCACCAGCAAACAATGTTGTCACTTCACACTTTTCATCCTTTAACTCTTCTTGCAGTTTGGTTAATGCCCGTTCCGCTAAAGCCGTTTCTGGGCCCAGGATGAGGTAGACGGAATCCATTAACCGATCCTTCCTTTAGCTCCAGTAAAACAATCCGATTGCTGACTTACTCTTTCGAACTCGCAAGTGGTGGGCTTTGGCAGTAATTGCGATGGCGCCATCTTGATCTGTTCGAACAACTTGAGTGCCCAGTCTAGTCAATGCCGCAATAGTTTCTGGTGCTGGATGGCCATAGGAGTTTTTGACACCCACGCTAATAACTGCGATTTGGGCCGAAAGCTCACTCATAAGTTCTACGTTTTGATACTTAGAACCATGGTGGCTTACTTTGTAAATATCAACTTTTCTTAGCGAACCCAAAAGCTGGTGCTGGGCCGGAGGTTCAAGATCTCCTGCAGTAAAGATGCTCCAATCATTGGTGGAAATAATCATCGCAATACTGGAGTTATTTATTTGAGAACCCTCTCCCGGCATCTCTTCAAACTCTTTGATGTTTACATCCGGCCACAAAACTTCAAGAGAAACTTGCCCAATTTTTGCGTTCATGCCCTTTTGTGCAACCACGATCTTAGATTCCTTTAGAAGTGATAACGCATTTTCGCTCTCTAGTATTGGTTCGGCATTGTTGCTAATCCACGTTTGGCCTACATAGCGATTGGAAGTAAGACCAGATAGACCTCCCACATGATCTGCGTGAAAATGGGAAAGAATGAGTAGTGGAATCTCTTTGATTCCTAGATTTCTCAAACATTTATCTTCGGCCCTGGCATCAGGACCAACATCAATAACTATTGCGCTCCCACTGCCGAGGTTTATAACCATTGAATCGCCTTGCCCTACATCACAGTTTGCAATCTGCCAATCATTAGCTGGCCATCTCTGAATCCAAGTAAGGGAGATAATTAGCACAAGAGCAACTGCACTGGTTTTTTTCCAAGATTTTTTAAACAACCACAACAGGGCAAGGATTACGGCAACTATTGAAAAACCAACCTTCCCGTTGTGAATAGTTAGTACAGGAAAATCAGATATTCGGTGGGCTACCCCTACGATGAAACTTGCAGGAAATCGAATAAACCAAATCAGTATTGTTGAGATAACTGGCGCAAAAGGCGAGAACAAAGCTGCAATGAAGCCCACAATAGTTATTGGCGCAACTACAGGAGCTGCAAGTATGTTTGCGATGATGCTCATTGGAGATACATATCCTGATAAAGCCACTACTACTGGAGAACAAAAAATCATCGCAGCTATTGGTGGAGCAACCGCCCCTGCAAACTTTTTATTGATCGGCAATCGATCACGAATGATTGGGGCAAATAGCAACAACCCAGCCGTAGCCAAAACTGAAAGTGCAAAGCCTGCATCTCGAGCCTGCCATGGATCACCAATAACCACCGCTGCCATTGCAAAACCAAGTGCGGGAATGGAATCTGTTGCTCGGTTACAAGCTTGCGCAAAAATCAACACTGCCGCCATCGCAGCGGCCCGAAGGACAGATGGTGAAGGTCGAACGAGTGCAATAAAACAGATAAGTGCAATCGACGTTGCAAGTAGACGATAACTCTTCTTCTTAAAAGGAAACTGCATCAACCACAAAACAAATGAAGAGACAATTGCAAAGTTTGCTCCACTCACAGCAACTAAGTGGGCTAGCCCAGATCTCTTCATCTGCTCTTTAAATATTGAGGTTTGTTTAGAAGTATCGCCAAGAACCATCCCCGGAATTAAAGAGCCAGCATCACCATCACCTGAATGATCTCGCAGTCCATTTCTAATCGATCCAAGCCAGGATGCCCACTGTGATGGCTGCGATAAAACTTCAATCTCCCTATCGACAATAAATAAGGCTGCAACGCGCGCTTCTTTACTATCAACAACGCGGGCAGATGCCTTGATTAATTGACCAGGTAATACATCAATCTCCTGCCTGGAAATGATTCGAATAGGTACGCGTAAAGAAAACTTTTTTTGATTATCGCTAAAGTTTAGGAGTCTTGCGATGAAAGAGTAATTGTCGGAAAGGGTGCGGTTTGGATCAGTAACAATCTGTGCCTGAAACTGTACTGTCGAATCGAAGTGCTCTTGAATCTTTGAACTCTCAATGGATGCCTGCCTTAGTGACATGGCGGTAGAACCGACAAGAATGGCAAAGATTAAAACAATAAATCGTGCTTTCTTGCCTATGAGCGAGAAAACAATGAGCAGCCCAGAAGCCAGTGCAACCCTGAATGGCGCAACAGCACTTTGTATAAGTGCACCAGACCAGATGCCCCCACCTAGGGCGATTGCCCTGAAATCGATTAGACCTGTATTTTGCTTTTGATCTGCGCGAATTTTGCAGTACCAATTCCGCTGACTTTTTGGATGTCATCAATAGTTAGAAATGGGCCATTCACTTTTCGAAAATCAATTATTCGTTGAGCAATAACGGGACCTATTCCATCTAGAGTATCCAACTGAGATTTTGTCGCTCGATTCAAATTTATTGGACCTGTTCTTACATTTCTTTTTACCGATCCCGAATAACTACTAGAAATAGAAGAGTCAACATAAATTTGCTCACCATCGCTAACAATTCGCGCCAAATTAATTGTGCTCAAATCTGCCCCCGGAGAACTATCTCCTGCTGCTTTGATCGCATCGATGACTCGAGATTTACCAGAAAGTGAGTAGACACCGGGATTGTTGACCGCTCCTGCAACATCTACGAATATTTCAACTTCTTGCATGATTACTGGTGAGGTCACTTCAACTTCTGGTGGTTGTGTATTTCCTCGAACCACAATGAAGAAAGAGATGATTAAAAGTATAAGACTTATTGCTAAGAGACCACGTTTTTGATTTGGAGTGTAGTGAAGGTCAAACCACCAGTTTGAAATTGTTTCATAGGCATTTCTTAGATGTTCCATGGGCGCATTTTCAACGCCTTTTGAAGACCGTTACTGCAGATTAGCTTTAACTGTTGATAACTATGTTGACTAGCTTTGGTGCCCGAGTAATTACCTTATTTACAGTCATTCCAGATAATGCAGCGATAACTGAAGGAAGCGCCATTGCAGCAGCCTCTAACTCAGCATCTGTAATTGTTGGTGCAACATCGATTCGGTCAATGATTTTTCCATTTATCTGTACCACTACGGTTACAGCATCAGCAACAAGCAAAGTTGGATCTACTTTTGGCCAACCAGCAAGTGCAACACAAGGCTTATGACCTAAACGCTCCCACATCTCTTCAGAAGTAAAGGGTGCAACAAGTGAAAGCATCACCGCAATTGCCTCAACTGCTTCACGTACAGCAGGATCTGCTGGTCCGCATCCAGAATCTACAGCTTTACGAGTTGCATTTACTAACTCCATTACTCGAGCTACTGCAACATTAAATCTAAATGATTCAATGGCAAAGGATGCATCATGCAACGCTTTGTGCACTGCTTTACGTAGGTTCAAATCTCCCTTACTAAAGTCCACACCTGGCGCACTAGTTACATCACCAGATAAACGCCATGCACGGGTTAAAAACTTAACTGAACCTGAGGGTGAAACATCAGACCAATCAACATCATCTTCTGGTGGTCCAGCAAAAACCATTGAAAGACGTATCGCATCCACACCATGATTTTCCAACTCATCAGAAAGACGAACTAAGTTGCCGCGACTCTTTGACATCGCAGAACCATCCATTACGACCATGCCTTGATTTAGAAGTCGTGTAAATGGTTCGTTGAAGTCAACCATTCCCATGTCGTTTAAAACTTTGGTAAAAAAGCGACTGTAGAGTAAGTGCAAAATTGCGTGTGTCACTCCACCCACATACTGATCTACCGGCAACCACGTATCAACGGATTTTTTAGAGAAAGGTTCATTGGCATTAGTTGGATCGGCATAACGCAGGTAATACCAAGATGAATCAACAAATGTGTCCATAGTGTCTGTATCGCGCTTTCCATCTGCAGAGCATTTAGGGCACTTAACATTTACCCAATCGGTTGCAGCACCAAGTGGCGATGTCCCTTTTGGTTTCAAATCTAAGCCTTCAGCATCAGGCAAAGTGAGCGGCAGTTGATCTAACGGCACTGGAACTTCACCACATGAAGGACAGTGAATGATTGGGATTGGTGTGCCCCAATAGCGTTGACGAGAAACTAACCAATCACGTAGACGATAGTTTCGTGCAGCAGCACCTTTTTTATCTGCTTCTAATTTCTTATTGATTGCAGCAATTGCATCAGACTTGCCAAGACCATTTAAGTAATCTGAGTTAATCAACTCTCCATCACCGGATGTTGCAATTCCTGATGTATTTGGATCTTCCCCACCTGTATCTACAACTACTTGAACAGGCAGTTTCATTGCTCGTGCAAAATCTAAATCGCGTTGATCATGTGCCGGAACGGCCATGATGGCGCCAGTTCCATAATCAGCTAGTACATAGTCACTTGCCCATATTGGAAGCTTCTGACCATTAACTGGATTGATTGCGAAACGATTTAAGAAGATACCGGTTTTGGGACGATCTGTTGCCAGGCGATCGATGTCACTTGCAGCTTTAGTTGTATCCAAATACTTCGCAAACTCTGCCTCAACGCCCGTTCCTGTAACTAACTCTGTTGCTAGTTCGCTATCGACAGCAACAACCATAAATGTTGCACCAAATAAAGTATCTGGCCGAGTTGTATAAATAGTGATGGGCTTTTCGCGACCCTCTATAACAAAGTCAACATTTGCTCCAGTAGAGCGACCAATCCAGTTGCGCTGCATCGTAAGGACTTTATCTGGCCACTTACCCTCTAGTTGTTCCATGTCATCTAACAAGCGATCAGCATAATCTGTGATCTTGAAATACCACTGATTTAATTTCTTCTTTGTGACGGCCGAATCACATCGTTCGCAAAGCCCAGCAACGACTTGTTCATTAGCCAATACGGTCTGACAGCCTGGACACCAGTTAACGGCCGAATCCTTACGATAGGCCAACCCTCGCTCGTAGAACTTTAAAAACAGCCATTGATTCCATTTATAGTATTCAGGATCGCATGTATTGAAAACACGATCCCAGTCAAAGGAGCATGCATAGCGACGCATTGAAGATTTCTGTACGGCAATGTTTTCATAGGTCCAAATGCGTGGATCAGAGTTTCTCTTGATTGCAGCATTTTCTGCCGGTAAACCAAATGCATCCCAACCAATTGGATGCATTACATTGAAACCTTTTTGCGCCCAATATCTGGCAATTACATCGCCAAGTGCATATGCCTCCGCATGACCCATGTGAAGATCACCGGATGGATATGGAAACATATCAAGCACGTATTTTTTCTCGCGCTTGTCATCTTTGTCGCCAGACTTAAATGGTTGAAGTTGATCCCAAACAGGTAACCATTTTTCTTGAACGTAGGCAAAGTCGTACGCCGCGTGTTCGCGCTCTTCGTTACCGTTGTTATTCATACGTGGAGCTAAGGGGATTTGAACCCCTGACCCCCTGCATGCCATGCAGGTGCGCTACCAGCTGCGCTATAGCCCCTTATTTCTAGAATGTAGGTTTTCTAGATTTCTAACGAGTGCTGACCTTACCGTATTTGCCCTCGTGAATTTATGCAGGTGTGGCGCCGCTTTCTTCACCAAAAACAGGTTCAGGAATAGATCCTGCATTGTGTTCTACTAAATGCCACTGACGTGGAGTGCGTTCAAGAATTGACCATGATGCATTTGAAAGCCCACCAATTACTCCCCAATGTGACATTGGTAGTTGAAGTAGAGATCCTAAAATACATCGAGCAGTTCCGCCATGAGTTGTAACTACAAGAACTTGATCAGTTTTATCGGCCAACGCCTTTGTGATGGCACGAATTGCACGAGCTGCAACTTCACTTCTGCGTTCTCCAGTTGTACCCGCAGGATTATCTTCACCATCAATCCAACGAATAAAATTATGAAGATCTTCGGCTCGATTTTCAGCGCCTGTTTTGCCTTCCCATTTACCACCATTGGTCTCACGCAAATCAACATCGATTTCAACATTTAAACCAGTAATACTTGACAATGTCTGGGCAGTTTCTTTTGCTCGTCCTAAGTCACTAGAAATAATCGCTGTTGGATTCATGCCAGCCAAAATCTGTGCTGCATGCTTTGCTTGAAATCTACCTACTTCGTTTAAATCAATATCTGAGTGACCTTGGAATCGATTAACAACGTTCCAATCAGTTTGGCCATGACGCCACAAAACAACGCGGTTACCTGCCATGGGCGGCTGCATTCTTTACGGCTTCGAGTTCAATCTGTGGGCAGTCATTCCATAAACGATCAAGCATGTAGTACTTGCGCAGTTCAGCGCTTTGAACATGTACAACTAAATCTGAATAATCTAGCAAGATCCATTCTGCGCCATGTTCGCGTCGCAATGGCTTATCGCCAATGGCCGCTAACTGGCGTTCAACTTCATCTGCGATGGCATCGACTTGTGCTTCATTTTGACCCGTTGCAATAAGAAATACTTCGCTGAGGACAAGCTGTTCGGACAGGTCAAGTGCAACAACATCTACCGCAATTTTATCTATTGCAGCTTTTGCAGCAACTTGTGTGATCTCGAACGTTCTATTGCTAATTGTCATAGAGGTTATTCTCTCGTATAAATGTGGCCACCGATGACGAAACATCTGTGCTGACTCCTTGACGAATAGAGGTTGCAGCAACATCAATTGCACCAATGTCAGTGCCATTTCCAGAAAAACCAGGTCTTTTGATGATTAAGAACTCAACTAAGCCCTTGAGATCTTCGATGCGATGCCACTGATCTAGTTTTTCGGCTGCATCTTGTCCAATGATCAAAACTATTTGATCATCTGGGTATGTTTGCTTGATGGCTTCGACTGTATCGATGGCATAACTAGGGCCTATGCGAAGAATCTCTATGGGATTAACAAAAACCTTGGTGGCAACATCGGCGGGTAAATCTTTAATTGCAAGCTGACACATCTGCCGGCGATCTTCTGCCGACGCAACCGGGGCACTTGTTCGAAGTAATGGTTGACCTGCTGGAACAACGATTAATTGATCGACTAAATTCTTTTCGATAACTTGTTGGATAACATGCAAATGACCCACATGAATTGGGTCAAATGTTCCCCCATAAATACCTATTCGAGCCAAAGCGTTATCTGTCTAAGCGAAGGACTAAGTACAGAAGTGCTGCGAAAATAACAAAGGTGATGACACCAAAAGTTAATGGTGATGCTGGAAGTTCGCGAGTTATTTCGCTAGCAAGATTTATCATGGGTACATACTACTACTTGCTGCTGCTGGTTCTGCAGGAAGTTTTAGTGCTACTTAGCGGGTTGATCTTTAGAAAGTAATGCCTTGAACTGGTCTTCATCAATAATTGCTACGCCAAGTTCCTGTGCTTTAGCTAACTTGGAGCCTGGGTCAGCGCCAACCAAAACATAATCAGTTTTCTTAGAAACCGATGACGATGCTTTACCGCCATGATCGGCGATGGTTTGGGCAATACCATCTCTGGTGAAATCATTTAATCCACCGGTCACAACAAAAGTTAATCCAGCTAAAGTTTGTGGCAGTTTTTTAACAGGAGCATCAACCATTGCAACACCGGCAGCGCTCCACTTACTAATGATTGCTCTATGCCAATCTATTGAAAACCACTCCACAATAGATTCTGCGATTGTTGCTCCAACTCCATCGATCTCTGCTAAATCAGCAGCTGATGCTTTAGAAACCTTATCCATGGATCCCAAGGAGCTAGCTAATGCTTGCGCAGCCGTTGGACCAACGTGGCGAATAGATAGTGCAACTAGTGTTCTCCACAACGGAAGTTTCTTTGCAGATTCAAGTGCGGCCAATAACTTGTCAATATTTGCACCAGGAGTTCCATCTTTCTTGGTAAAGAAATCAGAGCCCATTAGTTTTTCATGAGTTAAGTCAAAAAGATCAGATTCATCTTTGATAATTTTTGCATCGAGAAGGGCTGTGGCTGCTTCATATCCCAGGACATCTATATTTAAAGCAGCTCTTGAACCGATGTAATAGATTCTTTCTCGTAGCTGTGCTGGACAGTTTTGAATGTTTGGACAACGAATATCCACATCACCTTCTGTCATTGCACGCAAGGCCGTTGCACACTCTGGACAGTTTGAAGGCATAACAAAGGCTTTTTCTTTTCCAGTTCGACGATCAATCACTGGCCCTAATACTTCAGGAATAACATCTCCAGCTTTCCGGATCACAACTACATCGCCAATAAGAACTCCTTTACGCAAGATCTCTTCACTGTTGTGAAGAGTTGCATGAGTAATTGTTGATCCCGCTACTTTAACTGGCTCCATAAAGGCAAAAGGTGTAACTCGACCAGTACGACCAACGCTTACTTTAATGTCTAAAAGTTTTGTGGTTACTTCTTCTGGTGGATACTTAAAAGCAATAGCCCACTTTGGTGCCCGAGATGTGTAACCAATTTTTTCTTGATCTGCCAGTGAATCAACCTTAATTACTACACCATCAATTTCGTGTTCAACATCATGTCGGTGCTTTGAGTAATGCTCGATAAATTTCTCAACTTCTTTACGGGTTGAAACAACAGAAAAGCGATCACTAGTTGGTAGACCTAAATTCTTAAGCACTGCATATGCCTGACTTTGTGAATCAAAGTAGATTCCTTCGCGTGCTCCAACACCATGGACCACAACTGAGAGTGGCCTTGATGCACTGATTCGGGGATCTTTTTGGCGCAATGATCCAGCCGCACCATTTCTTGGATTAGCAAATAAAGATTTGCCGGATTCTTCTAATGACTCATTGAGTTCGTTGAATGCTGCAATTGGGAAAAACACTTCGCCGCGAATCTCTATAAGAGAAGGAGTTTTATCTCCCACCAGTACGTGAGGCAAATTCTTAATTGTCTTAACATTAAGAGTGACATCTTCGCCCGTCACTCCATTGCCACGGGTTAATCCTCTGACTAACTGTCCATTTTCATAGGTCAAATTAATTGCAAGTCCATCGACTTTAACTTCACAGAGATACGTTGGTGATGGGATTTCTTTCTCAACTCGATCAAACCATGCCGCTAACTCATCTAGGTCGAAGGCGTTATCAAGGCTCATCATCTTTTCAATATGATCGCGTTGTTCAAACTGAGTTGAAAAGCCTCCCCCAATATGAAGAGTTGGAGAATCTGCTTGTCGCAATTCTGGATTCTTATCTTCAAGTGCTTGGAGTTGTTTTAGCAGCTCATCAAATTGTGCATCTGAAATAGAGGGTTGGTCTAGTACATAGTATTTAAATTGGTGATCTCTAATTTCATTGATCAACTCAGTGATGCGATGTCTAGCTTGATTACTCATGTGCATCTACCAATAAACATTCGCCACACACAAACATGGATCTGAGAATAATCACTGTGTCTGACATATCGTCGCAGAACCAACAACGCGATCCCCGTCATAGATAACCATCGCTTGTCCTGTTGCTAAGCCAAGAAGTGGTTCTGCCAAGTTTGCGACCAGTAATTGACCATCAAAATAGTATGTGCAAGGCAAGGCGGCACCGTGTGCTCGAATCTGCACAAAACCCTCTTGCTCTTTATCGGTAACTTGCGGTCCACACCAAACTGGACGTTCACCCTTCATTGTTGTAATTGCTAACTCTTCACGAGCTCCAACAACCACAGTGTTGGTTACAGGTTCAATTTTCAAAACAAAACGAGGAGAACCATCAGCCGTTGGAACGGTAAGACCTAAGCCTTTGCGTTGCCCAATTGTGTATGTGTATGCACCTTTATGTTCACCTATTTTGTTTCCATCTTGATCAACGATAGGGCCGGTTTCACTTCCCAAACGATCACGCAACCATCCAGCGTTATCTCCAGATGGAACAAAGCAAATGTCATGGCTATCTGGTTTTTGTGCGACAGCTAAACCACGGGCCTCTGCTTCTTTACGGATATCAACTTTTGTCGTGTCACCCAAAGGAAATATCGCTCCGGCAATCTGTTCAATTGTTAAAACTGAAAGAACATAGGATTGATCTTTTGAATGATCTACAGCGCGATGAAGGGTCTTTCCACTCTCGCTTATCTGCGTTCTCGCATAATGGCCAGTTACAACGCCATCAAATCCCATTGAACGGGCACGATCTAGAACGGCCGCAAATTTAATTTTTTCATTACAGCGAAGACATGGATTTGGAGTACGACCTGCTGCATATTCAGCCAAGAAATCTTCTACTACGCCGTCATGAAACTCTTCGGCCATATCCCAAATATAAAAAGGAATTCCGATTACATCGGCTGCTCTGCGTGCATCATGTGAATCTTCAATCGTGCAACATCCACGGGCGCCAGATCGATACTTTTGTGGATTAGCAGCTAGTGCAAGATGCACACCAATCACATCGTGACCAGCCTCGACAGCACGCGCTGCTGCAACTGCTGAATCAACGCCACCACTCATTGCTGCAATTAACTTCACTTGATGTTAGCCGCCCTTCCTCGGGTAATTACATCAGGTAGTACAGAGAGTATGAAGTTGAGATCATCGTGAGTGCTTGTAGAACCAAATGAGAATCGCAATGATGACTGTGCGCTCTGCTGTGTGTGACCCATGGCCAATAAAACATGGCTTGCCTCATGCACGCCGGCACTACAGGCCGATCCTGTTGAGGCTGAAACATTTGCTTTGTCCAGGAGCAATAACAAAGTGTCACTCTGTGTTCCAGGAAAAGTGACATTAACTATTCCTGGCAATCGATCAACGTTATTCCCATTAATGATCACATCCGGAAATAGCTCTTTAATGTGGTCGATAAATTGATCCCTTAACTGAGTAACCTGCGTACTTGGATATTCATCTTGTACCGCGGCTGCAAATGCAACAATGCTTGGTGCATTAAGAGTTCCACTGCGAATCTCGCGCTCTTGTCCCCCACCGTGCAATAAGGCGGGAATTTCAACTGCGCGTTTTAAGATTAGAGCACCGATTCCAAGTGGTCCGCCAACTTTATGCGCACTCAGTGTCATTGCATAAACACCTAGTTGAGAGAAAGAAAGTGGTGTTTTCTTGAAACTTTGAACTGCGTCGGTATGAACGGGGATTAGACCTGCCATCGCAACAACTTCTGAAACAGGCTGCAGAGTTCCAGTTTCGTTATTGGCATGCATCACAGAGATAACTGCAATTTCTGATCCACGCTGATCAATAACATTTTTGAGAGCGACTAAATCAATGACCCCATCAGCTGTCACATCAACTGTGATCAACTCTGCGCCTTCATGATCTTTAAGCCATTGCGCCGGATCTAAAATCGCATGGTGTTCAATTGCTGAAATGACAACAACATTTTTGCCTTGAGCGCGACCTTGCCAGTACAAACCTTTAAGTGCGATGTTGTTTGCTTCGGTTCCAGATGCTGTGAAAATCACTTCACTTGGAAGACAGTTAACTTGTTTTGCAATCACTTCCCTGGCATCTTCAACTGACTTTCTGGTTGAACGTCCATGTGTATGCAAACTCGAGGGATTACCTAGTACTTGCATCTGCGAGGAAATTGCCTTAAAAGCTGCAGGCGACATTGGTGTCGTTGCAGCATGGTCTACATAGATCGAAGGCACGGGCCTAAGTCTAGGACTTGTGGGCTTTTACGCCTTCCGTTGCCTTAGGCAGCACGGCAAATAAATCACCGATCACGCCAAAATCTGCAATTTCAAAGAGTGGGGCTTCTGGATCTTTATTGATAACCACAATCGTCTTACTGGTTTGCATTCCTGCGCGATGCTGAATTGCACCAGAAATTCCGCAGGCCACATAGAGTTGAGGACTCACCGATTTTCCAGTCTGTCCAACCTGATGTGAATGTGGATACCAACCAGCATCAGTTGCAGCACGTGATGCACCAACTGCAGCTCCCATTGAATCGGCAAATGCTTCAACTGGTGTGAAATCTCCATTTGTTCCGCGACCGCCAGAGACAACAACGTTTGCCTCTGTTAACTCAGGACGCCCACCTTGTACAGGAGGTTTTGAAGAAGTAACAGTTGCTTTCTTTGCACTCTCTGAAATCGTTAACTCAACAGTTTCAATAGCAGGTGATGCTGCAGTTAAATCTGGGCTAACTGAATTTGGGCGAAGAGTGATAATTGGTGTTCCATGTGAGACTTTTGAATGCACTGTTGTTGATCCACCAAAAACAAGTTGAGTGGCAGTTAAATCTGCTGAAACATCAACCGCATCGGTAATGATTCCTGACTCTGTCTTTACTGCAACGCGAGCTGCAACTTCCTTGCCATATGCATGTGATGCAATGAGTAGTGCTGTAGGAGATTTAGTAGAAACTAACTGAGCCAGCGCATCTGCAACTGCTGCTACACCGTTGTATGAAAAGCTATCTGATTCAACAACCAGAATATTTGAAATCGGACCAGCATTTAGCCCTGCTGCCATTGCACTGCCCTGTCCAACAGGTGCGAAAACAACGGCCGTCACCGAACCGATTCGTGCGCCAGCTGTTGCTAGCTCTGCGTTTGTTTTTGCAGCTTTACCACCAACAAAATCGGCCAAAATAAATACGTTGCTCATATCAACTTCTTTTCTACTAAGTAGCTGGCAAGTTTTTCGCCACCGGTTCCATCGTCTGTAACCTTGATTCCTGCAGCACGTGGAGGTCTTGGCGCCGAATCGGCTACAAGTGACCATGCACTTGTAACGTTGACACCAACAGTTGCTAGATCGCGAACATCAATAACCTTCTTTTTTGCAGCCATAATTCCTTTAAATGATGGATAGCGTGGTTCATTAATCTTTTCTACTACCGAGATCACGCAAGGGAAATTTGCATACATCTCATCAACGCCAGCTTCTGTCACACGTGTAATTGTCACTTTGCTTGATGCTGGATCTACCGTTACAGAGGAGGCAAAAGTTAACTGCGCTGCATCTAGACGCTCTGCCAACATAGCTGGCACAACACTCATTCGTGCATCTGTTGACTCAGTTCCGCAAATAACTAAATCAAAACCTTCTTTTGAAATGACACCTGCAAGTACTGCAGAGGTGGCGAGCGCATCGGCACCTGCCAGCTTGGCATCGGTAATTAAAATCGCATCATTTGCGCCCATAGATAAAGCTTTGCGAACAGCCTCTGTTGCGCGCTCTGGGCCCATAGAAATCACCGTGACTGTGTGAGGTCCACCTTCTTCGTTTCCACCATGCGCTTCGGCGATACGTAGTGCTTCTTCAACGGCGTATTCATCTAAATCATTGAGAACAGCGTCAACATTTTCACGGTCTAAAGTTCCATTGACCATTTTCTTTTCGGCCCAAGAGTCAGGAACTTGCTTAATGCATACGGCGATCTTCATGGGCCAAATGTTACTGGTCGGTAAATGAATTGGCTACACGAAGTTCAGAGAGCCAATAAGCAGAGATAACTAGCCCAATAGATGCTGGCTAGCTATCTACTTAACTTTTGAAGGTGACTGAAACGGTGGCTGTGACGGTTTTTTCGATGGTGCTGGTGTCATAGGCGCCATAGTCAGCCGTCATAGTTGAATCAGGTGTGGTTATTTGAATTGGACCAGCTTTGACATTAACCAGTGATCCGATTTCACCACCCACGGCCTTAGTCAACGCCTCGGCGCGAATCTTTGCATCCTTCATTGCTTCGGCCATTAACTGCGGACGAAGTTCTGGAAGGTTTGAGATGTAATAGGCAGGTCCATAGTTATTCACATTAATTCCTGTAGCAAGCAGGGTGCCAATTCCTTGGCTAAGTTTTGAAATCAACTCCACATCTTTTGAACGCACGGTTACTTCACGGTTTGCTCGGTAGGAAAGAATTCGACCCGTTGCATTTCCATTGACGTACTCTTCATTGGCATAGGTTGAAACTGCGCCAAGAGTAAGTGCATCTGTTGGAATTCCAGCTTTGACTAAATAATCAGAAAGTGCGGCCACATCGGAGTCAACTTTTTTCACAGCCGTTGATACGGCCGGTGATGAGAGACTGACATTTAAAATCCATACGGCATTATCTGCAGTTGCAGAGATTTTTGCCGAACCAGTAACGGTTATTCCATCGCTACTTCGGGATGCAAAACCAGAGCCCACCTGCATTAATCCCCCACCAAGGGCGATCGACAAAATGATTGCTGCGATGATTATTGTGACGGCTTTACGTCGCTCTACCGTGATGATTGGGCTTTCATTTAATTGGCTCATGGAAGGATTCTATCGGTTAGATTGCCCGAAGATGAGCAGTTGCCAGAGTGTCAGCACTTCTAAAGCGCTCTAGTTGATTTTCCCACGGTGTTCCCAGAATCTTCGCAATGCTTTCACGTAATGATTCTTCATCAAATGAGTTGGCAAGGCTTTGAGTTATTTGATTTTCAGATAAAAGCGCCGCACCAGATTGATCGATAGAAGCCCTGTGTATTCCTAACTCTGGTGTGAATCGAAAGATCTCACCCTGCGGTTCACCGCTTTCAATAACTTCAAAGTTTAAGTAGTGCCAGCTAGCAAGTGCGCTAGCAATTTCTGATGAGGCACCTGCGCGATCTCGAAACTCTAATTGAGTGCGAAAAGTTCCTGGCACTAAGCTTTGTTGGCTCCAGGTTAAATTAATCCAGTTGCCCAAAACGTTTTGAATGGCCCAATCAATATGGTGGCGCAGGGCAGATGGAGCCGAATAAATAGTTAAGAAACCTCTCACCTGCAAACGGTTAGAAGGCTGTGTTAGACGTTGCATTGTTCTCCTAGCAAGGTGCGCCTTATGCGACCTTCCCCAGCGGCATAAACACCCTTGAATTGCTTATAACAATTCAATAACTTGCTTTGTGAACACCTTAATTACACACCCTTGAGCGTGAAACTGTCTACCCCTGGTATAGGTGTATGGGCACATAGGAGGTACAGTTGACCCTAGTCGGACGCTTAATCAGTACCCGTTTCATGTTTTGCATAATCGGTATAGCTGGAGCAAGAGGAAGACCGTGATTCGAGGATTTCTCGGATCACCCACATATCGAAGGAAATAAATACATGGCAACAGGCACAGTTAAGTGGTTCAACTCTGAAAAGGGTTTCGGTTTCATTGCAGTTGATGGTGGCGGACAAGATGTTTTCGTTCACTACTCAGCAATTCAAGGAAACGGTTACAAGTCCCTTGAAGAGGGTCAGGCAGTTTCATTTGAGGTCGTGCAGGGTCCAAAGGGTCCTCAGGCTGATGCAGTAAACCCTGCCTAATCAACACTAACTATTAAAAAACCCCGCCGGGTAACTGGCGGGGTTTTTTATTGCTTACTTCTTTGGTTCAGGGGGAATTTCTCCAACTTTTAATTTACGTTTATTGACTTCCTTGACCGGCGATAAATCTTTTCCTTCTTTCCACGCATTTAAATATTTCCACGGCAAAACTTCACCACGGCGAACCCACCAAATATCTGCAGCGGTCGGCCATGAAATTCCGAAATGCAAATGTGGCGAAGTTCCACGGGCACTTCCTGTAGAGCCAACAGTTCCTAGAGTTTGGCCGGCCTTAACTGCTAATCCAGGAACAATGTTTGTTGGAATTGATTTCAAATGTGAGCCGTAATAGCGCACACCGTCAGAGCCAATTAAAGATACTGATCGCCCGCCACGCGTTATGCCTAAATTTATCCTTCCGCTCCATGTGTCAATTCGATTAACTTCATCGATAACTCCATCAATTGGCGAAACGAATTTACAACCTGCTTTAGCCAGAATGTCAGAGGCTGCATAGTCATGATGTGCACGAGTGAAGTTCACCTCACAACCTGAGACAGGAAAAGTATAGGTAGGAGCAGCAAGTGCGGGGGTAATGAGAGTGAGTGATACAAGGAAAACTAATGAACCCGCTACCGTTTTACGCACGCCAAAAGGATAACTGTTCGGTAATTTTTCCCGATCAATTCACTGCCTCAACACTCGCACTCAGGCTGTCATCTTGATCTCATTTAACCAGCCGCTGCGTCTCTCTTGTACACTCCCCTTGCACGGGGCGGTAGCTCAGTTGGTTAGAGCCCAGAACTCATAATTCTGTCGTCGTCGGTTCGAGCCCGACCCGCCCCACCAACTTTGATCGTTTTTCTCGGTTACGTCAGGAGCAAGTAAAACCGACTTTTTTGATTGAGTGGTGCCCCCCGCAGATTAGGCTCTTCTAAATAGGTGAACCACCTTAGTTGCCATAGCGTCACTATATGAGCGATCGAGTGTTAATAGTTATGGATGATTCTTTTGAATTATCTAGTATCGCTTCTGCACTAAAACTACATGGCGTAAATGTTGTCGGAGAGGTCTCTAAAAGCTCCAGTGCGATTGCAGTTCAACGAACCCTCCACCCCAATGTTCTTTTGATCGACATGCATAATTCTGATGAGCGTTCAATTGCGATTGCCCGTGATCTGCGTCTTGAAGATCCCGAGATCGGAATTGTCATTTTGGTTCCTTGCGCAGACCTTCGAATCCTCGGTGAGGTTCATACAGATCTTCCCGATGGTTCAATGCTCGTACTTAAAAACACAATTACCACGATCGCTTCTCTCTGTGATGTTCTGAGCCAATCGCGGCTTAAAGACAAAGGTGCTCCGCCTGTTTGGATCAATGGCAACCTGGCACTGAGCAGTAAAGTTTCAGAATCGATGATGTCAAAATTAACAAACATTCAAATTGAAACACTTAGATTAGTAGCCAAGGGCTTAACAAATGCTGAGATTGGTCACATACGATTTGTCAGTGAAAAGGCTGTGGAACAGATCGTCTCAAGAATCGCACAGGTATTAAATGTGCAGCCAGATAGAACAAAAAATATGCGTGTTCAACTAGTGCGTGAATTCTTTAATTGGATTGGCGCGCCCAAACACTAGCCACAGAAATCGTTTCATTTACACCTGTAATGTTGGGGACTATGGAACTTTCACAGATTCGTTCTCAATGGAATCAAGTACTAGATGCACTTGAGGCCAAGAATCGCATCGCTTGGTTGGCATATTTTGATGCCAGGTTAAGCTCCTTTGAAAATGGAGTTCTGACCTTAGATTTTTCAGATAGTCGCAAATTTGCAACATCACATGAGTATCAGCAGACTCGTCCAAATTTAAAGTCCGATTTACTAACCGTCATTGAGGATGTCCTAAAGATTAAAGTGGAGTTAATTGAAAAATGAAGTTTAGATCTCTCGTAATTGCCTGCTCATTACTTATCAGCGTTGGTCCGGCACCTGCAACATATGCGGCACCATCTGAGCTTTCGATGACGGTTAAGCAAACACCCAACGCAATTGAACCTCGGGTAACACTTTATGGAACTTTAAAGCCAAATAAATCAGGTGCTACCGTTACAATTGAAATTGAGAAAAATGGAGCATGGAGCCCTACGAAGTTCACCACACAAGTAACTCGGGCCGGCACATGGAAAGTTGTAAAACCTGCAGCCTCCTTTGATTCAAAAGTTCGTTATAGGGCTGTTGCTCTAGTCAATAAGAAAAGCGTGAAGTCACCGATGCGAACGGTTGCACTTGAAAAAAGCGATGGGTCTGGCGTTTCTGATCCAGCATTGTTTATTGATTTAGTGGGCCCTGGTGGTCGAATACATGGAGCAGATGTAAGTAGATGGCAACATCCAAATGATGCAAAGATTGATTTCGTAAAGATGTATGAAAATGGTCTGCGATTTGTCTTTATTAAAGCTTCAGATACCACTGAAAAAGGTGATGCACTCTCCTTGAAATATGCCGCAATGGATCACAACGCCGCGCAAGCAGCCGGTATCTTTACAGGCTTCTACCACTATGCATATTTGCCGGATGTAACTGATGAAGAAGGAATTAAAAGAGATGCCCTGGCTCAGGCTCAAAAGGTTGTTTGGCGATTAGCCTCACTTGGAGGTTATGGAGAAAAAGATCTGCCATATGCGCTAGATCTTGAAAACAAATGTGTTCGTTACTCCGCATCTGGAGCATGCCTTAAGAACGCAACTAGAACTGCAGTGACTTTATGGGCAACAACTTTCCTGGCATCTTTGAAAGAAAAAACAGGTAAGACACCGATCTTGTATTCATATGCCAGTTTTCTTGAAGGTTCAATGAATAGAACAAAGGAGTTAGCTCAGTATCCGTTATGGCTTGCCCACTATGGAATTGATCCTGCAAAACCTGGTAATCAACCTGGAGTTAAAGCAGGTGGTTGTTTTGTGCATTCATGGACCAGTAAAAACTGTGAGTCGCAGTGGACGCTTTGGCAGTATTCCTCATGTGGAATTGCACCCAAGTACGGTGTTCCTGGTAGCCGACTTGATTTGAATGTATTTAGTGGTTCACAAAAATCATTCTTGGATCTAATTCAAGGAATCTGGACTCCAACACTTGATGAATTGATGCCTAAGCAAGAGCCATCAAATATGTTGCTAACAGCTCAAGCGGCAACTTCTAGCGACAAAGCTGTTAGTTTTAAAGTTAATGTCACACGTCCAACATCTCTGCCCGTTGTAACGGGAAGTGTGAAATTAGTTTTTGATGCAGCCACAAAACCATCACCAGCACCCATACAAAGACTAATCAGAGAGACAAGCGGTGTTTGGACATTGTCAGTTAAAGGTATACCAGCGGGAAATTATTCAGGCAAACTTTTGTATGAAGATGTTTCAGGAACTCATGCGGATGCAACTGTTCCCGTTAGCTTCGCTGTTACCCAAGGTCCAGAGCCAACTCCATCGCCTTCACCAACGCCATCTCCTACTAAGAAGCCTGCAAGTGATGGATGTAAGGGGCAAATTAGAAATTAATTCTGGTGGGCCTGTATGTAAACTGCTGGGGTGAACCGCGAATTAACTGAACAAAGGTAGAGTGCTCACACTATGGTTGCTCAGAAAAAACTAACTGGTGGCGTGGTCAGAAGTGACCGAGATTTGGCCGATGGTCGAACCATTCGCTATTACGACACTAAGTCGCAAGATCGCAATTTGATTGATACACGCGAA
>Ga0209230_10000003_pt1 | contig 160084 bp, 155 predicted proteins | sample LakOntMetagenome_FD_187467 | JGI IMG/M metagenome (GOLD analysis project Ga0209230, IMG submission 187467) | Freshwater and sediment microbial communities from Lake Ontario - Sta 18 epilimnion Metagenome (SPAdes) (version 2) | ecosystem: Environmental > Aquatic > Freshwater > Lentic | place... | reverse complement strand
AGATTGCATCAATTGTTTCTCTAGAAACAGGCAAGCCCCTCAGTGATGCAAGGCTAGAAGTGAGCATTGCTGTCAGCCATATTGGTTGGGCCGCGCGTCATGCAGAAGATGTTATGCGCACTTCACATCGAGCACCTGGTGCTTTGATGGCGAACATGTCCGCCACTGTTGAACGCTCGCCTGTTGGTGTGGTGGGAGTAATTGGGCCATGGAACTATCCAATATTTACTCCGGTAGGTTCAATTGCATATGCATTGGCTGCAGGCAATACCGTTGTGTTCAAACCAAGTGAGTACACCCCTGGAGTTGGTGTTTGGTTAGAAGAAAGTTTTAGTTCTGTGGCCCCATTTGCAGACATCTTTACGACGATCACTGGCTTAGGTCAAACAGGTGCAGCGTTATGTAATAGCGCGATCGACAAGCTTTCTTTCACTGGATCTACAAGAACTGCAAAATTAGTAGCTGCAGCTTGTGCTACAAATATGATCCCTGTGGTTTTAGAGTGCGGTGGAAAAGATCCTGTGATTGTGGCATCAGATGCAAATATTGATCGCGCTGTTGATGCAACAATTTGGTCGGCAATGGCTAACTCTGGACAATCGTGCATTGGCGCTGAGAGAGTTTATGTTGATAAAAAAGTTGCTTCAGTATTTATCTCGAAAGCTGTTGAACTGGCCAAGAGAGTAAATGCTGGTGCTCCAGGTGAAGGAAACTACGGACCTGTGACCATGCCATCTCAAGTAGATGTGATTACCTCACACATAAAGGCTGCCATTAAAGATGGTGGAAAGTTTGCCTATGGAAGTGCAAAGTCTGTGCAAGCACCATTTGTTCAGCCAGTAATTTTGGTTGATGTCCCCGAAAACTCTACGGCAATTCGGGAAGAAACCTTTGGTCCAATAATCATCATTAATACTGTTGAAAATATGCAACAGGCCGTTGAGCTCTCAAACTCTTCAAGATATGGATTAGGGGCAAATGTTTGGTCAAAGCGCCAAGGCAAAAAAATCGCTTCACAACTTCATTGCGGAATGGTTGCAATAAACTCAACCTTCTCATTTGCTGCAATAGCCGCAGTGCCATTTGGTGGAGTAAAAGATAGTGGCTATGGCAGAGTTCACGGACCTGAAGGCTTACTGGAGTACACATATGCGCGCACAGTGGTTCGAACTCGATTTAATCTTCCTATCAACTTTTTGAGTTTCAAGCGTCGTGCAAAAGATGATCGGTTAGTAATAAAAGCTACTAAGTTGCTAAAGGGAAGATTAGGCTAATTCAAATTAAGTCTGAAAATATTTTGATTTAAAACTTTGGAGCATTTCTTGTTCGCTCAGTATTTGGGCGGCGATTATCTTTCTTACTCCAACAAGTGTTATGCCAATGCCGACGTCCATCTTCATCATATTCGAGCCAGGCAACAATGTGTGGTGTTGCAAGTGGAATCAGTTGATCACAACCTGGGCATCGATATGGCTTTGTGGAACCAGAACCGGTTAATCGACGAACAATGTATGTGCCATCTTTGTGATCTTCTGTACTCTCACCCGTAGAGGCGATGTTAATTTCCCGCGGTTCCACAGGCTTTTCTCGCTTTTTTGGATAATTTCTACGGGGGCTCACAGGGGTATTTTCGCATAGTAAAGTAGCGGTATGAGCCTCATCGAAGTTAAAGGCCTTAAAAAAAACTATGGTGATCTGCAGGCGGTTCGTGGGCTAGATCTTCAGATTGAACAGGGTGAAATCTTCTCACTTCTTGGACCAAATGGGGCAGGAAAAACAACAACAGTAGAAATTCTTGAAGGTTTCCGTACTCGTGACTCGGGAACTGTGAGTGTCTTAGGTGTTGATCCCCAAATTAAAGGTCATGAATCTCGCATATGGCGCAATCGTATTGGGATAGTTCTACAAAACTCTGCAGATGCTGGTGACTTAAGTGTTGGTGAAACCGTTCAACACTTCAGTAACTACTACTCAGATCCATTAGATGTTCAGGAAGTTATAAACAGTGTTGGTCTAGATGAAAAACAAGGTTCACTTATTCGAACGTTATCTGGTGGTCAACGTCGCCGATTAGATGTTGCACTTGGCATCATTGGAAACCCAGAGCTTCTTTTCTTAGATGAGCCCACAACAGGTTTTGATCCACAAGCTCGCCGTGCATTTTGGTCACTGATTCAACAGCTTCGAAATGATGGAACTACAATTCTTTTAACGACGCATTATTTAGATGAGGCACAGGCACTCGCAGATCGAGTTGCTGTTATAAATCATGGCCAGATTGTTGAGATCTCTACGCCTACAGAGTTAGGTGGACGAGCAACTGCACAGGCAACAGTTTCATGGCGTGATGGAGCACAGGTAAAGCTCGAGAAAACAGATAACCCAACAGCATTGGTTTCAAAACTTTCGGCAGATTTTGGTGGCGAAATCCCTGAATTGATCGTTACTAGACCGTCGCTAGAAGATATCTATCTTGAGATGATTGGGGATCCAAATGAATAAGGTTCCTAGCGCTCTTAAAATTGGCCTACGTCGTGGAAGTTTAGAGATAAAACAGTTTTCACGTCAAAGAGAGTCAGTAGTATTTACTTTGTTTTTTCCAGTTATTTTATTGGTGATTTTTGGTTCGGTATTTCAAAATACCATTGCCCCAGGAGTCACATTCTCTCAATACTTCGTAGCGGGAATGATTGCCTCAGGACTAGTCAATACCGGTTTTCAGGCATTAGCTATCACAATCCCTATGGAGCGAGATGTCGGTGCTCTTAAGCGCCTTAGAGGCACTCCGATGCCTGCATCTAGTTACTTCATTGGAAAAGCAATTCTAATTTTTGCAAGTATGGCTGTTCAGATAATCATGCTTCTAGGCTTTGGAGTTCTATTTTTTGGGTTAGAGATGCCTACTGAAATTAGTAAATGGATAACTTTTACTTGGTTAGTAATCTTGGGCAGTGCATGCTCAACAGCACTTGGGATCGCCTTTTCGATAGTTCCAAAGTCTGGCAGAGGCGCCTCAGCAGTTGTCTCACCGATTGTGATCATCCTTCAATTCTTTAGCGGTGTTTTCTTTGTCTTTACCCAGCTGCCAACTTGGATGCAACAAGTAGCAGCTATCTTTCCTCTGAAATGGTTGACCCAAGGTATGCGATCTGTTTTTCTACCAGATTCATTTGCAGCAGAAGAAGTTGCTAATTCATGGGAAATCGGAAGAACGTTTGTAATATTGATGCTCTGGTTAGCTATCGGAATCTTTTTCTCAGTTAGAAAGTTCAAGTGGGATCGTGATTAAGCGCTTACTTCTAGCGGTTCTAGTTCTTTCACTAATAACTCCTGCAGCTGTGTTGCCATCTCAAGCAGCAACTAATTCACCTGCGCCAACGAAGAAGCCAACTGCTAAACCAACGGTTACGAAGAAGCCAACAGCTAAACCAACGGTTACGAAGAAGCCAACTGCTAAACCAAAGGTTAAGAAAAAACCAAAGCCAAAGGCGACGTCAAAAGTTGCTCCCCTGCCAACTCCTTTTTGGCCCCCAAAAGGCTTTAAAGTAAGTAGCAATGGCAGCACCTTTGCAAAGATTCCTACAGTAGATGCACTTAAGGGGCTTTCTAATATTGATAAAGTTTTAGAGAAGTCACTTGCTGTCCAAGAAGACGGAGTTAGAGTCTGCGAAAAGTATGCGTGTGGTGCAATACAAGTAGCATCAACTGTTGGTTGTACTTACTGGATTGTTACCGCTGATGTTCGAAACCAAATTTCAGAAACAGATAGGACACTTAAGGTTTTAGGCCAACTTCGCACTACCTACGCAAAAACAGGACCCAAGCAGTTTGCAACTATTCTTTTAGTCAGTAAAGAGCTTTTAGATCCCCTTCACTCGATAGGAAACTTCAAAGCAGATTGCCGAAGTGATATTCCAAGTGAAACGGTTCCAACTACAACATATACAAGCAGTTCTTAGCGATTTGCTCCTGGAACCCAGAGTTGATCACCAATTTTTTTATTGGCATCTCTAGCTAATACAAAGAGGAGATCTGAACAGCGATTTAAATACTTTGCAGTGAGTGGATTTACTCCTCCGCCAAAGGCATGAATTGCAGCCCATGTGCGTCGCTCGGCTCTACGAACAACAGTGCGCGCAACATGTAGGTGTGCTGCTGCCGTAGTTCCTGAGGGAAGTACAAAAGATCGTAGGGGTTCTAGTGCTGCGTTGTATTTATCGATCTGCTCTTCTAAGTAAGTAATTTGTGATTCAAGAACACGAAGTGGTTCAAAAGCTGGTGAGTCAACGACTGGAGTGCAAAGATCTGCACCAACATCGAAAAGGTCGTTTTGAATTCGAATTAAAAGTGCGCGAACATCTTCTGATAACTCATCTGCTGCAAGTACAACACCGATCGTCGAATTAGCCTCATCAACAGTTGCGTAAGCCTCTAGGCGTGGATCATTCTTTGATGTGCGGCTCATGTCTCCAAGTGAGGTTGTGCCGTCGTCGCCAGTCTTTGTGTAAATGCGCGTTAAATTAACCATGGCCCTAGCCTATAAGTAGACTCCGCCTATGGCATCCCAAGTGGCATCTCTCGACCGCTTCCGTATCGTGGGGGGCATGCCACTTCACGGCCAGGTAACCGTTACAGGGGCTAAAAACTCAGTTTTAAAGTTAATGGCAGCATCTTTATTAGCCCCCGGAAAAACCGTTATACGAAATGTGCCTGCAATTGCAGATGTAGAGATTATGTCTGAGCTACTGACCCGATTAGGTTGCACAGTAGAAAGCAATTTAGGAATGCTCGCCATTGATGTTCCGGTAACTCTAGATCATCGCGCAGATTATGACTTGGTTAGAAAAATGCGTGCATCAATCAACGTACTGGGGCCGCTTGTTGCCCGAGTGGGTGAAGCAGAAGTAGCACTGCCTGGTGGAGATGCAATTGGTTCACGGGGTTTAGATTTTCACATTAAAGGATTAGAAGTTCTAGGTGCAATTGCACATATTGAACATGGATATGTCATAGCTAAAGCTCCCAAAGGTTTGATCGGTGCACCCATAGATTTAGATTTTCCAAGTGTTGGTGCAACAGAGAACATAATGACAGCGGCAGTCCTTGCTCGCGGAGTGACTACTATTGATAACGCAGCACGTGAACCTGACATTGTGGATTTAGGTGAATTTCTAATCTCAATGGGTGCAAAAATTCAAGGACTTGGTAGTTCTGTCATAACAATTACTGGAGTTGAGAAGCTCTCTCCGACTGATCACACAACAGTTGCTGATCGAATTATTACCGCTACGTGGGCATTTGCAGTAACTATGGCAGGTGGTGACATTTCTATTCACGGTGCTAGGCCAGAACATTTAGAACTACCTTTAGAGAAGTTGGCCTCAGCTGGCGCGATTATTACTTCGATTGAAAATGGAATACGCGTGCGGATGAATAATCGACCCCAATCAATTGATGTTGCAACATTGCCTTATCCTGGATTTCCAACTGATCTCTTACCTATCGTGATCGCATTGAATTCAATTGCCGAAGGGCACTCATTGGTGACTGAGAATGTCTTTGAATCTCGATTCATGTTTGTTAATGAACTCATCAGATTAGGTGCTCAAATTAGCGTGGATGGGCATCACGCATCTATTACAGGAATTGAAAAACTATCAGGCGCACCGGTTGAGGCACATGACATTCGTGCAGGTGCTGGTTTAATCTTGGCTGCATTAGTTGCAGATGGTGAAACGACTGTTGATCAGGCTTTCCATGTTGATCGCGGATATCCAAACTTTACTGAACAGTTACAGAGCTTAGGAGCTAAGGTGATGAGAGAATGAAAGATATGGGACCTGACCGTAACCTGGCGCTTGAATTGATTCGCGTAACTGAGACGGCGGCACTTGCAGCTAGTCCTTGGGTCGGTCGCGGAGAAAAAGACTTAGCAGATGGAGCCGCTGTAAAAGCGATGCGCGAGATGATTAACACTGTTGATATGCAGGGAGTAGTAGTAATTGGTGAGGGCGAAAAAGATAACGCCCCAATGCTTCATAATGGCGAGCAAGTAGGAAATCAACAAGGTCCTCTGTGCGATGTTGCAGTCGATCCAATTGATGGAACATCATTAACTGCAAATGGCATGAATGGTGCTATTAGCGTGATTGCTCTTGCACCACGGGGAACCATGTTTGATCCTGCTGGTGCGTTTTATATGGACAAGATAGTTACGGGTCCGGCAGCGGCGGCAGTTATCGACATAAATGCCTCTGTTGCTCAAAACATTCAAGCGGTGGCAAAGGCAAAGGGATTGAAGGTCGGTGAAATTACCGTTGTAGTTTTAAATAGACCGCGTCATGAAAAATTGATTAGTGAAATTCGCGCAGCAGGTGCACGCATCCGTTTGATTCAAGATGGTGATGTTGCAGCAGCAATTGAAACAGCCCGTCCAGATGCCGGTGTTGATTTACTCATGGGCGTCGGTGGCACACCAGAGGGAGTTATCACAGCAGCAGCCATGATCTGTCTAGGTGGAAGTATTCAAGGCAAACTCAATATTGATGGAAAGAATTCGGGACCAGTTCTTACTACCCGTGATCTAGTCTCATCAGATGATGTTTTCCTAGCAGCTACTGGAATTACTGATGGGGAGTTAGTTCACGGAATTAGATACACACCCTTTGGTGCATTAAGTCAATCAATAGTTATGCGTGGAAAGTCACGTACGGTTCGGATCATCAATACCGAACATCACTTGAATCAAGAATAGTTAAAACACCAGAAATTAAGAATTAAATAGCTAAAGCAAAGAAATAAAACTAGAGAAAACTAGAAGAATTTGTAAGAGTTTTTATTAGCCAACGGATTCGGTAAGAATTGAAACACGGTTGTTAGAAACTGATAAGAAGCCACCACTAACATTAAAGTTGGTAGTAGTTCCATCGGCAGCGTGAATACTTACCTGACCATCGACTAGTACTCCAAAGAGTGGTGAGTGATCGGTAAGGACACCGATGTCACCTTCGATAGTGCGGGCAGAAACTGAAGTAGCTTCTCCCGACCATACGCGCTCTGTTGGAGATACAAGTTCGACTTTAAGTGTCATATTTTTATTTCGCCAAGTTTGCTGCTAGTTCGGCTGCATTGCGCTCAACATCTGCAAGACCACCACACATGAAGAATGCCTGCTCTGGAATGTGATCGTACTTTCCATCGGCTAAGGCTTCGAATGCTTCGATCGTCTCAGAAAGAGGAACGAATGATCCATCTAGTCCTGTAAAGACCTTTGCAACGAATGTGTTCTGCGACAAGAAGCGCTGAATACGGCGAGCGCGACCTACCAATACTCGGTCATCTTCAGAGAGTTCATCGATACCAAGGATTGCAATGATGTCCTGTAGATCCTTATAACGCTGCAAGATCTGCTTGATTCGGTTTGCAACACGGAAGTGATGCTCACCGATGTAGCGTGGATCCAAAATACGTGATGTTGAGTCAAGTGGATCCACAGCTGGGTAGATACCAAGCTCTGAAATCGGACGAGACAACACAGTTGTTGCATCTAAGTGCGCAAACGTTGTGTGAGGTGCTGGGTCAGTAATGTCGTCTGCAGGAACATAAATTGCCTGCATAGAGGTAATTGAGTGACCACGAGTTGATGTGATGCGCTCTTGTAGCTGGCCCATTTCATCCGCCAATGTTGGCTGATAACCCACTGCAGATGGCATACGACCAAGAAGTGTTGATACTTCAGATCCTGCCTGAGTAAAGCGGAAAATGTTGTCAATGAACAAAAGCACATCTTGCTTTTGAACATCGCGGAAATACTCAGCCATTGTTAACGCTGATAACGCAACGCGAAGACGCGTGCCAGGTGGTTCATCCATCTGACCAAAGACTAAAGCGGTCTTGTTAATAACACCGGTCTCAGTCATTTCAAGGAACAAGTCGTTACCTTCACGAGTACGCTCACCAACACCGGCGAACACAGATACACCACCGAAGTTTTCAGCAACTCGGTAAATCATTTCCTGGATCAAAACTGTCTTTCCTACACCTGCACCACCGAATAAACCGATCTTTCCACCCTTTACATAAGGTGTTAGTAGATCGATAACTTTGATTCCAGTTTCAAACATCTCTGTCTTTGATTCCAACTGGTCGAAAGCAGGTGCATCACGGTGAATTGGCCAGCGCTCTTTGATGTCGAGTGAAGAGGTTGGCACATCTAGTGACTCACCAAGTGTGTTAAACACATGGCCCTTTGTTACATCGCCAACAGGAACTGAGATCGCTGCCCCTGTATCGCTAACTTCTGCGCCACGGATCATTCCATCTGTTGGCTGCATTGAGATTGCGCGTACTAGGTTGTCTCCAATGTGCTGTGAAACTTCAAGTGTCAGAGTACGTTTAGTACCGGACATTGTTGTCTCTACATGCAGAGCATTAAAGATCGCTGGCATTGAGTCGGCGGGAAATTCAATATCCACCACCGGTCCGATAACGCGAGCTACGCGGCCTTTTTTTGAGTTCGACATCATTCACTCCCTGAACTAGCTGAGGCTAACGCGTCTGCGCCGCCAACAATTTCACTGATCTCTTGTGTGATTTCGGCCTGACGAGCCGCGTTCGCAAGTCGTGTTAACGACTTGATTAAATCATCAGCATTGTCAGTTGCTGACTTCATTGCGCGACGACGAGCTGCATGCTCAGAAGCTGCAGACTGCAACATCGCGTTAAATACTCGAGCCTGAATGTAACGAGGAAGAAGTGCATCAAGCACGACCCCTGCATTAGGTTCGAATTCATACATTGGCAAAAGTCCAACAGGTGCTGGAGTTTCACTCTCTACAACTTCCAAAGGAAGCATGCGCTTTGCCATCGCATTTTGGGTAAGCATTGATTTGAACTCTGTATAAATCACGTGAATCTCATCAACACCGTTTACATCTGTTTGTGCATCAAGAACGAAGGCAGCAATCAAAGCATCTGCAACTTCACGTGCATCTTCATAAGTTGGATTATCTGAAAAACCAGTCCACTGTCCAGAGATCTCACGATTACGGAAACGGTAGTAACCCACTGCTTTGCGGCCAACAAGATATGACTTAACTGAAAGTCCACGCTCTTTAAGAAGTGCGGCAAGTTGCTCGCCTTCTTTAATCGCATTGTTTGAGTAGGCCCCTGCCATTCCGCGGTCAGCGGTAATGATCAAAACCGCTGCGCGCTTTGGATTAACCGACGCAGTTGTGAGTGGATGATCGGTTGAAGAGAATGTCGCAACTGCAGATACCGCGCGAGTCAACTCATTTGCATATGGAGTTGATGCTGAAACCCGTTGCTGCGCCTTAACGATACGAGAAGCAGAGATTAACTCCATGGCTTTCGTAATCTTTTTAGTCGCTTTAACAGATCGCATGCGTCTGCGATAAATACGGAGTTGGGCACCCATAAGTTACTTCTTCACCGCCGGTGCAACATACTTAGTAACTTGTTCAGCTTCTTCGCCTTCTAGAGCCTCAGCAGGTGCATCATTTACAATTCCTGCAGCCGATGATTTGAAGAGTTTTTTAAATGCAGTAACTGCTTCACCCATCTTTGCAATTGTGTCATCTTCTAAAACTTTAGTTTCAGAGATAACTGTAAAGATCTCTTTGCGTTCGCGGCCAATAAAATCAAGGAGCTCAAGCTCAAAGCGTCGAATATCTGCGACTGCAATATCATCAAGCTTTCCAGTTGTGCCTGCCCAGATTGAAACGATCTGACGCTCAAGTGAGTACGGTGAGTACTGACCTTGCTTAAGAAGTTCAACCATTCGTGCGCCGCGCTCTAGCTGAGCCTTTGATGCTGCATCTAGATCTGAACCAAATGCTGCGAAAGCCTCTAGTTCACGGAACTGTGCAAGGTCTAGACGCAAGCGCCCGGCAATCTTTTTCATCGCCTTAGTCTGAGCAGATCCACCTACACGTGATACAGAGACACCCACGTTGATCGCTGGGCGAACACCTGCGTTAAACAGATCTGTTTCAAGGAAGCACTGACCGTCTGTAATTGAGATTACGTTTGTCGGAATAAATGCAGAAACGTCATTTCCCTTTGTTTCAATGATTGGCAATCCTGTCATTGAACCCCCACCTAATTCATCAGAGAGCTTTGCACAGCGCTCTAACAAACGTGAGTGTAAGTAGAAAACATCTCCTGGATATGCTTCGCGGCCCGGTGGGCGACGAAGAAGAAGTGAGACTGAACGATATGCCTCGGCCTGCTTTGATAAATCATCAAAAACGATTAGTACGTGCTCGCCGTTATACATCCAGTGCTGCCCAATTGCAGAACCTGTGTAGGGAGCTAGATACTTGAAACCTGCTGGATCTGATGCAGGAGATGCAACGATAGTTGTGTACTCCATTGCACCGGCTTCTTCGAGTGCGCCTTTAACAGCTGCAATCGTTGAACCCTTTTGTCCAATAGCAACATAGATACATTTAACTTGCTTCTTCTTATCGCCTGTTTTCCAGTTTTCTTTCTGGTTAATAATTGTGTCAACTGCAATTGCAGTCTTTCCAGTTTGGCGGTCACCAATAATTAACTGACGCTGCCCACGACCAATTGCAGTCAATGCATCGATCGCTTTAATTCCTGTAGCAAGTGGCTCTTTAACTGGCTGGCGCTGAACTACAGAGGGAGCCTGGAGTTCTAATGCGCGACGAGCATCAGCTTTGATTTCACCCTTACCGTCAATTGGATTTCCGAGTGCGTCAACAACTCGACCCAAGAAACCATCTCCAACTGGAACAGAGAGAATTTCACCGGTTCCGCGAACAGATGTTCCTTCACCAATTCCTTCAGTTCCACCCAAGATAACAACACCGATTTCACGGACGTCAAGGTTAAGTGCAAGACCTAACGTTCCATTTTCAAAACGAAGCAACTCATTTGCCATCGTTGATGGCAGCCCTTCTACGCGAGCGATTCCATCACCTGCTTGGCTAACGGTTCCTACTTCGTCGCGAGCTGCAACGCCCGGATCGTATGACTTAACAAAATTCGCTAAGGCACCCTGAATCTCTTCAGGATTGATCTTTAGGTCTGCCATCTGTTTCTCCCTTTATTTGCTTCCGGCTAAAGCGCGTGCGGCCCCAGCCAAACGATTAGAAATTGATCCATCAACGATTTCATCTGCGAACTTCACTGAAACTCCGCCAATCACATGCGGATCGATTTCAATATTAATGCGTACTGGTTGTCCAACTTTGCTTGTTAGTGATTTAGTGAGACGGTCTAGTTGTACCTGAGTGATAGGTGCAGCAATTCGCACCAAAGCAATAACGCGATTGCGGCGTGCGGCTAACGCCCACTGATAATCAGCAAAAGCTGACTCAATGCTGCGACCCCTCCATGCATTAACCATCTGTGAAATCAGCTTTACAGTCGAAGTAGATGCACCCTTGAGAATGTCAGCAACTAAAGTCGCCTTTGCATTCTTTGCATCTGATGTCAACGCCTTGCGAAGCTCTGATGAACTAGCAATAGCAGTTGCAGCTGTGAAAATTTCATCTTCTACTCGGTCAAGTTCGCCCGCAATATTTGCAGCTGATGCTTCTGCTTCGATTGCTAGCTGTTCTATGACTAGTACAAGATCCTTTGGTGAAGACCAGCGAAGGCCGGATAGTTCAATCACTAAACCAAGTGCCAGTGCACCGATCTTTTTTCCAAGTAATTCAGAGATAAATGCTGCCCTTGCCTTTTCATCGCGAGATGGATCGGTGAGAGCGCGACGTACTGAAATATTTGTGCTGAGTACATCTGCAACAAAGAAAAGCTCAGAGCTCAAAGCAGATGCGGTTTTTACATCTGCACCTTTGACGGCAGCGTCAAGTGCTGCACGTGAAGCCACAAGTGACTTACGGCTGCTGCCTCCGAAGTGAGCTCTCATGCTTATTTACTCTTCTCTAAATCTTCTAAAAAGCGGTCAACGATTCGTGATTGACGAGCTTGATCATCCAAAGCTTCTCCAACAATTTTTGAAGCAAGTTCAACTGCAAGTGCACCAACTTCATTGCGAAGTGATGTAACAGCTTGTTGACGTTCTGCTTCGATTGAAGCTTGAGCAGTTGCTGTGATGCGAGCTGCCTCTTCTTGTGCCTTGGCACGAAGATCTTCGATGATTGCTGCACCCTGAACACGAGCTTCTTCGCGAAGCGTCTGTGCCTCTGACTGTGCCTTGGATAGTTGCTCGTTGTACTTTGTCAGCGCGCGTTGTGCTTCAACTTGCGCCTTTTCTGCACGCTCGATGCCACCCTGAATTGCTTCAGTACGCGCGGTGAATGCCTTTTCAAACATTGGCACAACAAACTTGCGAAGTACAAGGAATAGAAGGGTGAACGCAACGGTTCCCACGATCAATTCAGCTGTGTGCGGAATTAAAGGGTTGACCTTTCCTTCTGCAGCTAAGTTAACAAATTGCATCAGTTGTCCTTAAATTTATTCTTCGAATTAGAGAACGAATGCGAGTACGAGACCGAAGAGTGCAAGAGCTTCAGCAAGCGCGAAACCTAAGAATGCGATTGGCTGTAGAACGCTACGTGCTTCTGGCTGACGTGCAACGCCGTTGATGTAAGCGGCGAAGATAAGTCCAGTTGCAATACCAGGACCGATTGCTGCGAGGCCAAAACCAACAAGGTTGAGTGTGCCTTCCATTTATTTCTCCTTATTTCCTATTAGTGCTCGTCGGCAAGGGCGCCGGCGATGTATAGAGCTGCAAGCAGAGTAAAAATATACGCCTGCAAGCATTGGACCATGAATTCAAAGAAGGTCAACACAATGCCAATGCTGAAGGCAAATGGGCTGATCAACTTCAAACCAATAACTCCTTGGAAGAGATGTTCTCCACCCAAGATAAAGACGAGCAACAACAAGTGGCCCGCAAACATATTTGCAAAAAGACGAAGTGAAAGCGTGAGGGGACGTACAACAAAGAATGTAAGGATTTCAAGTGGAGTAATCAAGATATACGCAGCCTTTGGAACGCCAGGCATAAACATAATTTCCTTGAAGTACTTAAATGCGCCTTGCTTTCGAACTCCAACGTAGTGGAATACCAAGTATGTAGAAAATGCTAATACATACGGAAATGAAACTCGCGACATGGGTGGGAATTGCAACATTGGAATAATTCCGAACCAATTGTTTACCAAAATAAATGTAAACAAAGTAAAGAGGTACGGCACAAAACGCATGAATTCGTGACCGATGACCTCTTTTGCCAAATTTTCACGCACAAATGAGTAAACAGATTCACCTGCAAATTGGAACTTACTTGGAACGATCGCTGCTTTGCGTGAAGAGAGAATAAAGAATGCTGAAATCAAAATTACCGAGAGAAAAACTAAAAGAATTGGCTTAGTTGTGTAGACGTTGTCGCCAAAAATTGGAGGAAGATCAAAGTCTTTGGTGCTTGGTGGGACGAATCCTTCACCTTCAGCAGAACGCACTAGTACGCGCACGCAAACTCCTCAAAAGTTGATCTAACAGGAAGACGGGGCAACCTTATGGGAGAGGGGTTATTTATGAGAAATCGGCACGAGGGTGCAAACCTGTGAGGTTTGGCGCCCTGACCAGTTATTCACGGCCGAAACGGAGCCAGACTAGGTAGATGGAACTGCTGATTCCCACGAGCATGCCGATCAGAGTGAAAATACCCCTGTCTAACCACTTGTCTAGCCCGTATCCAACTCCACCCCAGAAGACCAGGCCAGATAACAGGTATCCAAAGATGGACCACATTGCATTCTCATCGCGATTTGCCATGGTGACTCCTTCTAAACGTTTGTGGACTTGTCTGTTGTAGGCAAGGGTAAATGTAGACGCAATTTCATGTAACTAGCAATTTCCCCCCATAGCCAGGCGATAGTAAGAGCAACAGCAGTAATTCCAAAGGCTGTCCTGCTAACTGTGGCCCGATCTGTGTACTTAGAAATGGCCCACAACAAAGCTCCTAGAGCAAAGAGTTTTGCAAAATATGAAAAAAGCGCCATCGCCATCGTTGAAATTGGATCCAAATTTCGAGTCATGCGTGAGACGGCAATGTGAATAACGAAGAAAATAATGACTACAAATTGTGCAAGCAGCGCGCCCAAAAATCCGCTCTTACCCTGAACCACCGCAGATGTTGCAATTGCAATAAGACTTACTGCAAGCGTTGGTATAAATGCACCGCGCAATAGCTTTGACTCATTACTTGGCTCGTTCAAGCCGCAACCTTCTTTTCATATTTCATAACAATTGCACTTGATAGAGATAAAACTAATGCAGTTAAAGCAGCTACCCACCATGGTGCAAATGCCAAGACGGTAACAGGAAATGCAATCGTTGCAGTCCATAAATATAGGATCAATGCTGTTTTGTTGGTTGAATTACCAGCACTGAGTAATCGATGATGTAGATGCTCATTATCTGGAGCAAAAGGTGACCTACCCGCTTTAACTCTTCGGGCTACTGCAAGAAGTAAATCAAGAAATGGAATTGCAAGAACTGCAAATGGCAGTAGTAACGGTAGAAGAGTTGGACCCAGTGATTCGGCGGAAATCGCATTGGGATCAACTTGACCAGTTAAAGTAATTGCAGCCGCTGAAAGTAAAAGTCCCAAGAACATGGAGCCGCTATCTCCCATAAAGATTTTGGCTGGACTTAAATTATGAGGTAAAAATCCTAAGCAGATTCCTACAAGTACTGCAGTAGTAAGGGATGGAACACCTGCACGACTAAAGCCATAATCGACAGCCAATAGATATGCAAAGGCAAAAAAGGCAATACCAGAAATTGCAACAATCCCTGCAGCTAAACCATCCATTCCATCAATAAAGTTGACTGCGTTGATCACCACTAAGACGATTAAAACCGTCAGGAGTTGGCCAATACTTGGTGGAAGAGAGATCACACCATTGATTGGAAGCCATAAAATCTGGATTCCATAGACCAGCAAAATTCCAGCAACAAATACTTGACCTGCAAGTTTTGTCAGAGCATCGAGTTGAAAGCGATCATCGGCCATGCCGAGTAGAACTATGGCTGTTGAGGCAAGAAAGATTCCCCATGCTTCCTGGCCAAAGGATTTTCCAACAAGTGGAAGATGGTTGACAATTAAAAATGTTAAAGACATCGCTATCCACATCGCTACCCCACCCCATCTGGCAGTTGGAACGCTGTGTATATCTCGATCTCGAATTGTTGCAATAGCGCCAAAACGAAGAGCTTGTTTTCTAACAAAAGGCGTAATCAAGTAACAGAGCGCAGCTGAAATCAGAAGCGTAATTAAGTACTCGCGCATTAAATTGCTTTAAGCCTGATAGATAGGAAAGCGAGCGGTTAGTGCATGGACTTCTGTTTTGATCCCAGCGTGAGTTTTAGGATCATCGGTTTTGATAGCCCGGGAAATCAGTGAGGCAATTTGTTTCATCTCCTCGACTCCCATTCCTTGGGTAGTTGTGGCAGGTGAACCAACGCGAATACCGCTTGTGATGCCTGGCTTTTCTGGATCATATGGAATGGAATTTTTATTCATAACTATTCCAGCTGCGCCACATCGTTCATCTGCAACTTTGCCATTTACTCCAGTGCTTCGGATATCCATCAGCGCTAAATGAGTTTGTGTTCCACCAGATACAGCGCGCATTCCTTCACTTTCAAGGGCGGCAGCTAAGGCTTTAGCATTAATAATTACATCTTTTGCATACTTTTGATAGGCCGGGGTTGCGCACTCGGCCAATGCAACTGCTTTGCCAGCAACAGCAGACATGATTGGTCCGCCCTGCATACCTGGGAACACCGCTTTATCAATAGCTGCTGCATGCTTTTCTTTTGCCAAAATCATTCCACCACGAGGCCCACGTAAAACTTTGTGAGTTGTAAAAGTTACAACATCTGCATATGGAACTGGCGATGGAATAGCTTTTCCCGCAACCAGACCAATAAAGTGCGCTGCATCCACCCACATGATTGCGCCAACTTCATCACAGATTTCGCGGACTTTAGCAAAATCAACAAGTGATGGATAGGCAGTTGCACCCGAACAGATCATTTTCGGCTGTGTTTTTATGGCTTGATCTCGAAGTTCGTCATAATCGATTAACTCATTATCTTTTCGAACGCCATATGATTCGACGTTAAACCACTTGCCAGAAAAGTTAACTGGTGAACCGTGAGTTAAGTGCCCACCGTGAGCAAGTGACATTGCTAGAACTGTGTCTCCCGGCTTTGTAAATGCTTGATAGACGGCGATGTTTGCTGATGCACCAGAGTGGGGCTGAACATTTGCATGTTCGGCTCCGAATAAAGATTTTGCACGATCAATGGCAAGGTATTCTGCCTTATCAACTTCTTCGCATCCACCGTAGTAGCGCTTACCTGGATAACCTTCGGCATATTTATTAGACAAAGTTGATCCCATTGTGGCTAACACCGCACGGGAGGTGAAATTCTCTGATGCAATCAATTGAAGATTTGTTTGCTGACGCTTAAGTTCAGAGAGAAGGACGGCGGCGATTTCAGGATCTTGTGATGTTAAAAGATTGAAATCAGGGCCATAGAAGGTTTCAGACATGGACAAACCCTACAACCCTGAGCCCAACCACGCCTGTTGCCACAAGTTTTACCCTAAATTTGGAACAATCTTTTTGATTTCAGCACGCGAAATTGCACCTTCTCGAATCAATCGAACACCAGATTCATCAGCCTCGACAATTGTGGACTGTGCAGATTTGCGTAGCTTTCCATTGTTGAACTTAATTGCTAAATCAGTATCCATTACAAGTACTTCATCCAAAGTTAGTGGTGGCTGTAAACCTTTTCTTGCAGCACTTGCAATTGCAAGTGGACCAGTGTGGGCGGTTAAGGCTTTTGCAAAAGCTGCACGAGGAACTCGTACGCTGACACGATCGAGTTGATTTGCATCTCCTAAATCCCAACTAAGACCTTCGTAGGGGCGAAGATTTAATGAAAGCATTCCTGGCCAAAACTTTCTCATTAAAGCTTTTATCTCTGGCGTAATCTCACGGATAATTCCATTAGTTGTTTTGGCTGAGCCAACAATAACTTGAGCTGCTGTAAAAATTGAGTCACCGCGAAGTACATGCATTGCTCGAACGGTGTCAGCTCGAAATGCATCACAGGCAAAGGCATAACTATTTTCCATTGGAATAGCGATTATGTAGCCATCTGCAATTGCCTTGGCAGCTTTGCTGACATGGCGTGCAAATTCACCCTTTTTTAAATCAACTGTTTTAGCCATGGCTACCTCCTAACCGCACTCGACCAACGAGGTCGGCCCACTAGGTCATCATGGCTTGCAACTTCAAAAAAATCCACACTCAATAGCTTGGCGATCTCATCGGCTTGATCTTCACCGTGTTCAATGACAAGAACTCCTTGAGGTTTTAGAAGGCGCGCTGCCGCATTGATAAAAATCTGTGGGATTTCTAATCCAGTCGGACCGCCAAATAATGCAATGTGTGGCTCAAAGGCTTCAACATCTCGTGGGAGTTTTTGTCCCTGTGGAATATATGGTGGATTAGCAATTACAACATCACATTTGATTCCAGGTAAAACATCAAACACATCGCCTTCAACAACACGTACGTTTTCTGCAATATGTGAAACATTCTTCTTTAACCACACAAGGGCCTCTGGACTTTTCTCGACAGCGATAACGCGTGAATCAGGTGCCTCTGTTGCAATTGCAAGAGATAGCGCCCCAGAGCCTGCTCCAAGATCAACAATGCTAACTGGCTGAGGTAAGTATTTAATGTGTAGCAAAACAGCATCAATTAAAAGCTCTGACTCTGGACGCGGAACTAAAACACCCGGGCCAACTTGAATTTCTAAATGTCTAAAACCTGCAATGCCAGTCAAATACTGCAATGGTTCAAAGTTAAGGCGGCGATCAAGTAAGTCAAAAAACTGTTCCTCAATGATGTTTTGATCTGAGATTCCAAGCAACGTTGCTTCTAGGACAACAGGATTGTGAAGATCCATCCGTGTTAAACCTAAAACATGTGCAAGTAGATACTCTGCATCTATCTCAGAAATATTGGACTCATTTAACTGCGATTTTGCAGCCCTCAAGATTGCCTTAATCTCCATGATTAGTTGGCGTTTGCTAAGCGCGCAGCCTTATCTGCATCAAGCAACGTTTGAATCATGTCATCTAAATCCCCATTGAGAACTGAATCAAGATTATTCGATTTGTAGTTCACGCGGTGATCACTAATTCGATTTTCTGGAAAGTTATATGTGCGAATTCGCTCTGATCGGTCCACAGTGCGTACTTGGCTTTTTCGTTCGGCCGATGCGACTGCATCTGCTTTTTCTTGTGCGTCAGCTAATAATCTGGCACGAAGAATTCGAAGTGCTGACTCTTTGTTTTGTAACTGGCTTTTTTCATTTTGGCACGAAACCACAATCCCAGTTGGAACGTGAGTTAATCGCACGGCTGAGTCAGTTGTATTTACTGATTGTCCCCCTGGACCAGAGGAGCGATAAACATCTACTCGAACATCTTGCATGTTTAACTCAACGTCAATCTCTTCGGCTTCAGGCAATATAAGTACTCCAGCGGCAGATGTATGAATTCGCCCTTGGCTTTCAGTCTCTGGCACGCGCTGAACGCGGTGCACTCCGCCTTCAAATTTTAGTCGAGCATAAGGAGATTCACCTGGCGCTGCTGTTCCTTTAGATTTAACGGCAACGGAAATATCTTTGTAACCACCCATTTCACTTTCAGTTGCATCAATAATTTCTACTTTCCAATTTCTTTTTTCTGCATATCGCATATACATGCGAAGTAGATCACCAGCAAACAATGCTGATTCATCGCCACCTGCTCCGGCTTTAACTTCTAAAATCACATCACGGTCATCATTGGGATCTCGTGGCAAGAGGAGTTCTTCTAGTTTCTCTGCAGCATCATCACGTGCAGCTTCAAGTGCTGGTATCTCTGATGCAAACTCAGGATCAACTGCAGCAAGTTCTGCGCCAGCAACTAAATCTTCCTCTGCAGATTTCCATGCTTTAAAACCTGCGACGACTGGTCCTAACTGGGCATAACGTCGACCTAGTTTGCGTGCATTGGCTTGATCTTCGTGAATTGAAGGATCGGCCATCTTTGCTTCAAGTTCGGCGTACTCATGAACCATTTCGTGTGCTGATGCAAATCGATCATTGCTCATGTGAGGACTCCTTTCATTCGACTTGTTTAAGCAAATAGTTGTTTAAAAAATAAAGAAACCGCGACCACAGCTGTTAAGGCTGCGATGCGGTTTCTTTAGAAAGCTAGTTTGAGGTTTTTTTGCCGAAGCGCTCTTCGAACTTGGCCACGCGACCACCGGTATCAAGAATGCGCTGCTTACCTGTGTAGAACGGATGGCAAACAGAACAAACTTCAACATAGATAGAACCTGTAGTAACTGTTGAGCGAGTTACAAATTTTTCGCCGCAACCACAGGTTACTTGAGTCTCTACGTACTCTGGATGAATCTCTGACTTCATAGTTTTTCCCTCATTCATGCTTGGGTCCTTTAAATCTGGCCTTAACGATCAGATGTTCAGGTGAACCAAACGGTTGTTTAACAGGTGCTTAGGGTAGGTGATAAGCCTGGTTTTTGTGAAATTGACGCTTACTTTGAATCGTCAGGCCCAGAAGTTGTCTTCTGGATCTGCATCAAAAATTCGACGTTGGACTTGGTGCCCTTCATCTTTTCAAGGAGAAGTTCAAGTGCAGCCTGTGGTTCAAGTGCGTGCAGTACACGACGAAGTTTCCAAACAATGTTGAGCTCTTCTGATCCCATAAGAATTTCTTCTTTACGAGTTCCGGATGCAACAACGTTTACTGCTGGGAAGATTCTCTTATCTGCCATACGGCGATCAAGAATCAACTCCATGTTTCCTGTTCCCTTAAACTCTTCGAAGATAACTTCATCCATGCGTGAACCTGTATCAACGAGTGCTGTTGCAAGAATTGTTAGTGAGCCACCATCTTCAATGTTACGAGCGGCACCAAAGAACTTCTTAGGTGGGTAGAGAGCTGCTGAATCAACGCCACCAGAGAGAATTCGACCTGATGCAGGAGCGGCAATGTTGTAAGCACGTCCTAAACGAGTAATTGAGTCAAGAAGTACAACTACATCGTGACCAAGTTCTACAAGTCGCTTTGCGCGCTCAATTGCAAGCTCTGCAATTGTTGTGTGGTCATCGGCTGGACGATCAAAAGTTGAAGCGATAACTTCACCCTTAACCGAGCGCTGCATGTCTGTAACTTCTTCAGGGCGCTCATCAACTAGAACAACCATTAAGTGACACTCAGGATTATTCGTTGTAATTGCATTAGCAATGGATTGTAGGACCATAGTCTTTCCAGCTTTTGGTGGAGAAACAATTAGTCCGCGCTGACCTTTACCAATTGGCGCAATCAGATCAATAACGCGAGTAGTAAGAATATTTGGTTCTGTTTCAAGACGTAGGCGCTCTTGTGGATACAAAGGAGTAAGTTTTCCAAATTCAACACGGTTGCGTGCTTCCTCAGGGGAAACTCCATTTACTGTTTCAAGAGTAATGAGAGCATTGAATTTCTCTTTGCGCTCACCTTCACGAGGTTGACGAACTTGTCCTGTAACTACATCGCCTTTGCGAAGTCCATTCTTTCGAACCTGTTGCAATGAAACATAAACATCGTTTGGTCCTGGCAAATATCCACCGGTTCGGATAAACGCATAACTTTCGAGAATATCTAGTAGACCACCAACAGGAACAAGAACATCATCTTCACTTAATACTGGTTCGCGTTCTTCTCGCGGTCCACGATCACGGTTGCGGTCACGGTTGCGATTGCGGCCTTGGCGATCATTACGATCGAATCGATCGCGGCCTCCGCGATCATTATTTGATGATGGAGCAGAGTCTTCTTCATCCTCATCAGAATCTTGGGAATTACCTTTTGGCTTTGAATCTTTTTTACGGTTATTTCGTGCCTCACGACGGGCCTCACGTTCGGCCTTGGCATCTTCGCGGTTCTTTGCCTGTAATCCCGCAATTGCATCTACTAACGCGTCCTTTTTCAATTTTGCTGCGCCTTCAACACCTAACTGTGTTGCGACCGTCTTCAACTTAGGAAGGGTCATTGCTGCAAGCTCTGGACTGTTTGAGCGTACTGGTTCTATCTCTGTTGTCATCATTTTCTTTTCGCTATTGGCTTCGGTTTTTTATCTAATCAAAAGAGCCGATTGGTTTGTACCGACTGGATTTCAACCGACTAGATTAAAAACTGCGTAAGCCGTGGATTTTTTGCTGTGATTATCTGATGTGTTACTGGCTGCTAGATGAGCCGTTCAGATGAGTAAAGGTTAGCAGTGCAAAGCCGTAATTCGCAAAATTAAGCAGAAATTGCAGCTACGCCTGTGCGAGAAATTCCCAATGTACGCATAGTGAAGCGCTCCCCTGCTGCTCTTTCTAGTTCTGCCGCTTCATCATCTGCCCCTGTGCGAAGCACCAAAACTGATGGGCCGGCACCTGAGATAAAGGCTGCAACCCCTGCGCTTCGAAGTTTTGTCATTAGGGCAAATGAATGAGGCATCGCATCTTGGCGATAACTTTGATGCAAATAATCCTCGGTTGCACCTAAAAGTAGATCTGGTCGACCCTGAAGTGCTTGGACCAATACAGCTGTATTTGATGAATTCCGAACTGCATCAATATGGGGAATGCTCTCTGGCAACATTTTCCGAGCTTTCGATGTTGAAAACTCTGTAGCCGGGACAAAGGCCAGTGCGCTAATTCTTGGATCAACTTCAATGTTTAATGACTGTGCAATTACTGAACCACGCTGATTTTCTTGCCAGGCAATATTTGCATTTCCAAAAATTGCAGCTGAAACGTTATCCGGGTGGCCTTCCATTTCATTGGCAATATTTAGCATCGCTTCTAGTGACATTTTTTCTTGACCACCCAGTACTAAAGAGCGAGCCAAAAAGAGTCCACCGACAATTGCTGCAGCAGATGAACCAAGTCCGCGTCCATGTGGAATCACATTGAGTTGGCGAAGTGCAATTCCGCGGGGACGTCCTCCCAGAAAATCAAAACCTTTGTACATTGCTTTAATAACTAAATTCTTATCAGTAGTTGGAACGCTTTCTGCACCTTCACCAGTGACATCAACATCAAAGCCTGGCTCATCCATAACTTGTGCGATGTATCGATCATAAATATTAAGCGCTAATCCAAGGCAATCAAAGCCAGGACCTAAGTTGGCACTTGATGCAGGAACCTGAACTTGAATTGGTTGTGCTTTAAATGTCGGTTTCATTTTATGCAAGACCTAATGCTTTTGCAGCAACTTTTGCATTTACTGGAACCACTACAGGCTTTTTTGCAGAATCAAGGGCATAAGGAATGTCTTTAAGTCCATGGCCTGTCACAGTGATCACAATAGTTTTCCCCTGTGGCAATTTTCCGCTCTTTTTATATTTCAAAAGCCCGGCAAGTCCGGCTGCAGAGGATGGCTCAACGAAAATTCCCTCTTTCGCTGCAATGAGACGATATGCCGAAAGGATTTCTCGGTCAGTAACAGCATCGATTACGCCGCCAGATAAATCGCGAGCTTCAACGGCTTGTTGCCATGATGCAGGGTTTCCAATTCGAATTGCTGTAGCAATTGTTTCGGGGTTCTTTACAATCTTTCCCTTAACTATTGGCGCAGCCCCAGCTGCTTGAAAGCCATACATCATTGGCAGCTTCTTAGAGATATTGTCTTTGTAATACTCGTTGTAGCCTTTCCAATATGCAGTGATATTTCCTGCATTTCCAACAGGCATTGCATGAATATCTGGGGCATTACCCAAAAGATCCACGACCTCAAAACTTGCAGTTTTTTGTCCTTCAATTCGATATGGATTTACAGAGTTAACTAGAGCAACTGGATAGTTTTCTGAGAGCTCTTTGGCTAGTGTTAAACAGTCATCAAAGTTGCCGTTAACCTGCAAAATAGTGGAGTCATGAATAACTGCCTGGGCCAACTTACCCATTGCAATTTTTCCCTTTGGAATCAAAACAACTGGGCGCATCCCAGCTTTAACTGCATATGCAGCAGCTGAGGCTGAAGTATTTCCTGTTGATGCACAGATAACAGCTTTTGCGCCATCTTCAGCCGCCTTTGAAATCGCCATTGTCATTCCACGATCTTTGAATGAACCTGTCGGATTTAAACCTTCATACTTAATCCAAACATCATTGCCTAAAATCTCTGACAAGTTACAGGCAAATATCAGTGGTGTTCCACCTTCGCGCAAAGAGACAATAGGTGTCTTTGCGCTGACTGGAAGTCTGTGTCGATACTCTTCAATTACACCACGCCATTGATGTGCACCCTGTTTTTTAAAGATACCCATTACGCGTGTGCTCCTTCAACACGAATAACACTTTCAACTTTGCGCACAATCTCTAACTTTCGTAACCTATCAACACAAGCATCTAATGCATCCTCTGATGCTGCGTGTGTAACAACAATAAGTTCTGCATCTTCGCCAAGACCAGCTTGCCGAACAGTTTGAATTGATACATTTTCAGATGAAAAAGTGGAAGCGATAGCAGCTAATACACCTGACTTGTCTGCAACATGGAGTCGAACAAAAAACTGTGACTTCACTGCACCAATTGGAGCAATATCTAAATCTGCATAATCAGATTCACCGTATCCCACTGTTGAATAAGCAGCATGTCGTGTTACTGCAACTAAATCACCCAAAATTGCTGACGCAGTTGGAGCACCACCTGCACCTCGACCGTAAAACATCAACTGACCGGCAGATTCAGATTCAACATATACAGCATTGAAGGCGTTGCGAACCGATGCTAACGGATGAGATAAAGGCAAAATTACTGGATGAACGCGGACTGATATTTCATCTTTAACTGTTAACTCTGCAATCGCAAGCAGCTTAATCACGCTATTCATGGATTTTGCTGCAACAACATCTTCACTAGAAATATTTGAGATGCCCTCTGTGTAGACCTCATCAATTGTGACAGTGCTGTGAAATGCAAGACTTGCAAGCAGGGCAGCCTTGGCCGCGGCATCATGGCCCTCAACATCTGCTGTTGGATCACTCTCTGCATAACCCAAACTCTGTGCCTCTTTAAGAACATCTGCAAAAGGGCGACCTTCTTCATGCATCTTTGTCAAAATGTAATTAGTGGTCCCATTTACGATTCCCATAACACGAGTGATCTGATCACCGGCAAGGGATTCGCGCATCGAACGAATAATTGGAATCGCACCAGCAACTGCAGCTTCGTAATACAGATCTACTTTGGCTGCATCGGCAGCATTAAAGAGTTCGTGGCCATGAGTTGCTAGGAGTGCTTTATTTGCGGTGATGACAGATTTTTTATTCTTTATCGCTTCCAAAATCAGAGTACGTGCAGGTTCGATACCACCCATAACTTCAATAACAATATTAATAGCAGGATCATTAACAATAGAAGCAAGATCAGTAGTTATCAAAGATGCATCTACTCCAGGGCGTGCGCCTGCTGATCGAACTCCAACTTTGCTCAATACGAGATGAGCACCAGAGCGCTCTGAAAGTTCCTGCTGATCATCTTGAAGCAGGCGAGCGACTTGGCTGCCAACAACACCGCAGCCAAGCATTCCAATTGAGATTGTTTTAACGCCCGAATTCATGGGCCTATTCTTTCACAGATGGGTAGGACGGCGTTAAATATCTAGGCCAAGTAAGTCAGCCTCAGTTTCTCGGCGGACAATTACACGTGCTTTTCCATCTTTTACAGCAATTACGGGCGGCCTTGGAACATGGTTGTAATTGTTTGCCAGACTTCGACCATATGCACCAGTTGCTGGAACTGCCAATAAATCACCAGGAACGATGTCACTAGGTAAATCAATCTCTCGAATAAGAATATCTCCAGTCTCACAATGCTTGCCAACTAAACGAGATGAAATCTTCGGCTCTGTGCTTGTTCGATTAGCCAAAACAGTTGTGTATTTAGCGCCATAGAGTGATGGACGAATATTGTCACTCATTCCGCCATCGATAGAGATGTAATTTCTATGCAAACCATCTTCAAGAATTACATCCTTAACGGTACCTACTTCATAGAGCGTAAACATTGATGGTCCGACTATTGATCGCCCTGGTTCAATTGAAATCTTAGGGATAGCTAACTTGTTGGCTTCGCAGTTTTTCTTAACCGCAGATGCAAGTGCATGCAAAGCCTGTGAAGGGTCTACGGTTTTCTCACCAGGCAGATATGCAATTGCATATCCCCCGCCAAGGTCTAGCTCTGGAAGTTCTGATTTGAACTCGTCACGATATTTTGCAAGAAGATTGATCAAGCGCTCTGCAGCAAGTTGGAATGTTTCATAGCCAAAAACTTGTGAGCCAATGTGTGCATGAAAACCACGAAGTTCTATGTTGGAGTGATTACGCACCTCTTCAATTGCAGCCCATGCTGCACCACTTGCAATTGAAAATCCAAACTTCACATCTTCATGTGCTGTTGCAATGGATTGATGAGTATGTGTATCAATTCCTGGGGTAATTCTAAGGAAGACTTTCTGAGTTGTGCCATTTTTTTGGGCGACGGTAGCAACCCGCTCAATTTCATACAGTGAGTCCAGAACGATGACGCCGACCCCTGCATCGACAGCTCTTTGAATTTCAGAGAGAGATTTATTGTTGCCGTGGAGTTCAATTTTTGCAGGATCTATTCCTGCTGCAAGTGCAACTGCCAGTTCTCCACCAGTGCATACATCAATTCCGATTCCACAATCCTTGATCCAACGGGCAACCTCAGTACAGATAAATGCCTTTGCTGCGTAATAAACCGTTCCTGCATTAGATTCAAATGCATTCGAAAGTGCGGTGTTCCAATCTAAAGCTCGGTTACGAAAATCTGATTCATCAATAAAAAATGCAGGGGTGCCAAACTCTTTTGCTAGATCCTTTGCTGAGATTCCAGAGATAGATAGTTGCTCTCCAGTTTTAACCGAGGATGACCACATTATTTACATCCTCTCCGGTGCACTGACGCCTAAAAGATCTAATCCGTTTTTAAGTACTTGCTTGGTAGCAGTACACAGTAATAGACGAGCAGTGTGTATCGCAGTTAATTCTTCTTCTCCCATTGGAAGTACTCGGCAATCATTGTAAAAACCGTGATAGGTGCCAGCTAATTCTTCTAAATACCGAGCGACTCGATGGGGCTCACGCAGCTCGGCTGCCGATTCGATTACTCGTGGATATTCAGCAAGAGCGCCCAACAACTCATTCTCTCGATCGTGTGTTAGCTGAGTTGGATCAAAATCTTTTAACTCCATCGCAGCGCCAAGTTCAGCTGCATTACGAAGTACTGCCGCAATTCGTGCGTGTGCATATTGAACGTAGTAGACAGGATTTTCATTTGTATTTCTCTTCAAAATATCAATATCCATCACCATGGGCGTATCTACTGGATATCTAATCAAGGTATACCGCGCTGCATCAACTCCAACTTTTTCGACTAGCTCTTCTAATGTAATTATTGTTCCAGCACGTTTTGAGAGTTTTACTTCTTGACCACCCTCCATAATCTTTACCAGCTGTCCAATTAATACATCAATGTTGTAGTCAGGATTATCACCTGCACATGCAGCAGTTGCACGTAGACGATTGATATAACCGTGATGATCTGCGCCAAGCATGTAAATACAGATATCAAATCCGCGTTCGCGCTTATTAATGTAATAAGCAGTATCTGAAGCAAAATACGTTAGTTCACCGTTTGCTTTAGTGATTACACGATCTTTGTCATCCCCAAAATCTGTAGTTCGAAGCCAGGTTGCTCCTTCGCTTTCAAATACATGACCTTGCTTACGAAGTTTTTGTACACCGTGTTCTACGGCCCCTTGATCATGCAAAGAACGCTCAGAAAACCAGACATCAAAGTGTGTATTGAAAGTATCGAGCACTCTTTGCTGATCTTTAAGTTGAACTTTGTATGCAGCCTCACGAAAAGCTTGAGTTCTTTCCTGGGGTGCTAGCTCTTTTATTCCAGGGTTATCTTTAACAACCTCTACTGCCAAATCTTTAATGTAATCACCTTGATAGCCATTTTCAGGTACAGATTGACCCAATGCAACTGCCTCTACAGATTGGCCAAATAAATCCATCTGATTGCCACGATCATTAATGTAAAACTCTCTGGTTACCTGCGCACCGGCAGCAGTTAGAACTCGTCCAAGTGAATCGCCAACTGCTGCCCAACGCGTATGGCCAAGGTGTAGAGGCCCGGTTGGGTTTGCGCTAATGAACTCAAGATTAACTTTTACATCAGATAACGAATTACTTTTTCCAAAAATATCCTTTGCCGCAACAATGGTTTCTACCAACTGAGCTTGACTTGCACGGTTGAGTGTTAAGTTAATAAATCCAGGTCCAGCAATTTCGACTTTACTAATATCTTCAAGACCAGTTAACTGATCAGCAATTACCTGCGCGACTTCTCGTGGGTTTTTTCCCATTGGTTTCGCAATTTGAAGGGCGATCGAAGTTGCATAGTCACCATGTGATCTGTCTTTAGGGCGCTCCAATTTAATTGAATCAGGAACGGCCCCCGATAAAGATTTGGCTTGGATTCCCCGAGAAATTGCCTCCTTAATGATCTCCTCGAGCTGCTCGATTTGTGAAGGCATGCTCATAGATTAGCGCGAGCATTCGTTTTATTAAGTCTCGTTTTGGCAACACGCACAACTTGCCTCTAATCTTGACCCCTATCCATACTGGTGCCAAAACACGTTGTTATGGGTTTGCGGGAGTGGTGAAATGGCAGACACGCAGGTCTTAGGAACCTGTGTCTTCGGACGTGCGGGTTCAAGTCCCGCCTCCCGCACACAATTACTTCTTTTCGATTTACTCCTTCGTAGAGATATGAAAAAGTAGGAAGTATCTGCGCAGTAAAACGGAATGTTGTTAAGGAAGTAGAACAAAACATGGCAAAGAAATCACCAGCCAAAATTAAGAAACTGGCGGCAGAGGCTAAGCGCAATGCGGCTACTAAACGCGAATTGAAGAGAGCGCCAACAGAAGAAGTTAGTGCAAGTAATTCCGTTGAATTAGATCGTTATGAATCCCTTGATGCAGCTTGGCGCCAGATTGGACTTGGGGCTCCTGCTCGACGAGCACTCGTTGACGAAGGCTTATTTGAATTAAGTGATCTTCGAAAGATGTCTCTTGCAGCATTAAAGGAGCTCCACGGAATGGGTCCAAACGCAGTTCGAATTCTTATCGCGGAAATGAAAAAGGTGGATCTGGCTTTCAGGAAATAGTTTTTACATTTGCTGCCGCAGGCCAGGTGCAAATAAGTTGCAAGTTCTGTGAGGGTTTAGACAAAATTTGGCTCGAATGACAATTTCTCCTCAATTTTTCATTTGTGAGATTTGGGCTATGCTTTTCCTGTTCACGAGTCCTACGTTTTAGCCCCGGCTTAGTAGGCGGCAACCCTCCAACGCGGTGGGGTGCTCCGGGTGACGAACTGGTCAGGAAACTGATAAGCGCGGTATCACAAATTTAAGTAACTCAATTTAGTGACTTAAAAAGACATACCAACGTTTGCAGACTCCTGACACCTACTGCGATGGAGAGAATTAATGTCAAACAACTGGTCCTTTGAAACACTACAAATTCATGCGGGGCAAACTCCCGATCCAACAACTGGAGCGCGAGCACTACCTCTGTATCAAACTACGGCCTATCAATTTCGAGATACTAAACATGCAGCTGACTTGTTCTCATTAGCTGAACTAGGAAACATTTACACCCGCATCATGAATCCAACTCAAGATGCAGTTGAGCAGAGAATTGCAGCACTTGAAGGCGGAGTAGCAGCTTTGCTGCTTGCTTCAGGATCAGCTGCGACTGCATTTGCAATTATGAATATCGCCGAAGCTGGCGATCACATCGTCTCTAGCCCAAGTCTCTACGGTGGAACTTATAATTTATTTCATTACACACTTCCAAAGTTTGGAATTGACGTAACTTTCGTCAAAGATCCAGCTGATCCACAATCATGGCGAGATGCTGTCAAACCAAACACAAAAGCATTCTTTGGAGAGACGATTGCTAATCCAAAAAATGAGATCCTGGATATTAAAACCGTTGCAGATATCGCCCATGAAATTGGGGTCCCTTTGATTGTTGATAATACGGTTGCTACGCCTTACTTGATCAAGCCGATTGAATTTGGAGCAGATGTTGTCATTCACTCTGCAACCAAATTCTTATCGGGTCATGGCAACGCGGTAGTGGGTGCAATTGTTGATGCAGGAACCTTCGATTATGCAAAGTATCCCGATAAGTACAAGGGCTTTAATGAACCAGACCCAAGTTATAACGGAATTGTGTACTCGCAAGCCTTGGGCGTTGGCTCTGCATTCGGTGCAAACCTTTCTTACATCTTTAAGATTCGACTACAACTTTTGCGCGATATCGGTGCGGCAGTTGCTCCATTTAACGCATGGCTTCTCGCGCAAGGTTTAGAGACTTTAAGTCTTCGTATTGATCGTCACGTAGAAAATGCGAAAGCTATCGCTATTTGGTTGGAAGCACATCCAAGTGTTGAAAAAGTTAACTACGCAGCACTTGCTTCCTCTCCTTGGAATGCGTTAGCTAAGAAATATTCACCTAAGGGACCAGGAGCTGTTCTTTCGTTCGAACTTAAAGGTGGAGTCGAAGCTGGCAAGAAGTTTGTGGAATCACTCAAACTGTTCTCACACGTTGCTAACATCGGCGACGTCCGATCATTGGTGATTCATCCTGCAACAACTACGCACTCACAGCTATCTAGTGATGAGCAGTTAGCAGCCGGTGTTACTCCTGGACTTGTGCGATTGAGTCTAGGGTTAGAAAACATTGACGATCTCAAAGCAGACCTAGAAATTGGATTTGCTGCAGCAAATTAATTAAGAAACGTTAATTCTTATCGAATTGACAATAACATGTTATAGATGAGCCAGACTGGTTCGGTTGCGTTTATTTTGCAGCCGGGCCAGTTTCGCTTTTAACGGAGATCTAATTACTAAAGGCGTATGCGATCAACAAGATTCCTAGTACGGCAGACAGTGCTTTAACTTCGCGTCTGGCAAGAACTTTAAGTGCAAATGGGACAAATGTTGCGGCTAAAAAAACTGCCCCCGGTACAAAGATCAATGCACTTCGTGAGAGTACGTCTTGCTCTCCCCATTGGTAGCGTAAATTGATGAGACCACAGGCAAAGAGCGTGTAGCTACCTAGTCGATAATTGTTGATCCAGTTTTTATCCATGCAATCAGTCTAAGAAAGCAAACAGGGGCGCCGCTTTCGCGACACCCCTGTTTTTAAGGATATTTACAAAGAAATATCACTAATCAATGATTAGTGATCGTCCTTCATTCCTTCTGCTACTGACTTCATCTTTGCGATCTTCAGAATTGTTAGACCGAATACGCACTTTGCCAAGATGTCTGCAATTGTGTATCCAACCTGAACAGTTACGAATGATGACGCTGTTGCGTCACCAACGATGTTGAAGATGTAAGCGATTGGGTAAACGCCCCATGTTGCGATAAGTAGCAAACGTAGGCGACCAATTGTCTCTGCTACGCCAGCTGGCTGACGCTCGAGTGACTTGCCAAGCTCTACGAATAGTACGTAGAGGATGTAGATGAATGGAAGTGTTGAAAGTACACCGTACATAACCTGTGTGTTCTGATCGCTTGAGATTTCACCTGGGTATCCAAGTGCGATCATTGCAGCTGATGCTGGAACAAGGCGCATGATAAGTGAACGTGAAACTTCCTTTGCAAGTGCTAGAACTGCAATAACTTCTACAAGAAGTAGAGGCACAGTTAATAGCCAGTCAACGTAGCGGTATGCCTCGTTGAATGCATCCTGTGAACCATCAAGCATAACTTTTCCACCTTCTGAAGCATGCTTGAATGAATCAAAAATGCGTAGGTAGTGGTAGCCAGCGATGAAAGTAACCATTGAAGACATCACTAACGCTGTGCGGTACTTTGCTAGAACTCTTGGCTGTGAAACTAATGTGTAAACAGTAGTTGCGAGCATAGAGATCAAACCAAATGAGAACACGTTGTAAACGAGGTTCCACTGATTGCTATCTAGTTGAATAAACATCTATTAATTCCTCCAAGAGGATCATATTCACAGGTCACTCGACCCCTGAAACCATTGCCCATAAGGAGTCCTCGAGGAGCCCCTTCGATCAACGACATAGAAATTATGCATCAACTTGAGCCAAATAACTTCATTAAATTCTCACTTTTGTGATGATTTTTCAAAAACTTCTCACCCATTTAGGCGTGAATGAGGTTACCCATGAGTAGAGTCACCCTGAATTCACCCTCATAGCGGGCGTATGGTTAGCAGATGAATCAAGTAGCGGTACCAAAGCTACGTGGTTGGTTCCATTTGGGTGCAACTCCAGTCGTCATCATTGCATCGCTGGTCTTGTTTATTCTGAGTAAGGAATCACTTAAGTTCGCTGTCTCGATATACGCAGCAACGGCCATCATGCTCTTTAGTGTTTCTGCCATCTACCACCGCGTCCCGTGGGTTCCCACAAAGAAAATGATGTGGCGCCGTTGGGATCATGCGAACATCAACTTACTTATTGCAGGTACCTACACTCCCTTTGCAGTTGCGCTCCTAGAAGGTCGCGAAAGAAATATTTTGCTTCTTATCGTTTGGTTAGGTGCATCCTTTGGCGTTGGCTTGAGGGTTTTTTGGATCAATGCTCCTCGTTGGCTTTACGTTGGTAACTACTTACTACTTGGTTGGGTTGCAGTGGCTTACACCCCTGCCCTTTATCGCGAGGGTGGTTTATGGGTGTTACTTCCTATTCTTATTGGCGGACTCTTTTACACAGTTGGTGCAATTTTTTATGCGCTCAAGCGACCAGGGCGCAGTGCAAAATACTTCGGTTTTCATGAACTTTTTCACGTTTTTGTGCTTGCCGCATGGATCTCTCAGTACGTAGCGATCTCCGTAGCGATTTACAGTAACTAGGGGCGATTTACAGTAACTAGGGGCGTGCCCTAACCTAGGGCTCTAAATAGTTGAGTAATGGGGTCAAAAGATGGCAGAAAAGAAGAATTTCCTCGGCTGGGTTGGCTTTACAGGTGACGATGCCAATCCAAGTGCTCCTTCAGCATCTTCAGTAGATCGCATTCGAGAACTTGAAGCACAAATTGCTGATTTAAAGTCTCGCCGTGACATCACTGGCCTAACACGCGAAGAGTTTGAAATTCTTGCAACAGAGACTGCAATGTCAATGATTAAATCGGCGCAGGCTCGCGAAAGCAAAGCCCAGGCTGCCGCTTCACGATTAATTGCAGAGACCACACGTGCAACAAAAGAAGAGCTTGCCTCGGCAGATCTAAAAGCTCGATCTATTCTCAGCAGCGCCGAATCACGGGGAAGAAAATATATTCAAGCGGCTGAAGCCGAAGCAGAAGAGAAAGTTTCTGAAGCAGAAACCGAAGCTGAGGACATCCTAGAAAAAAGTAAGCGTGAAGTTAATGTGCTTACCTATGCTGCAAAGCGCGAAGGTGAACGAATCATCTCAACTGCAACTGGAGAGATCACAAACTATCGCCAATGGCTCAACGGGGCAATTGCCGAAGCAGAACGGTTGTACCGTATTCAAAAACAAGCCCTCGATTCAGCCGAAACATCAATTCAGCAATCTCGAAATCGGTTAGATGGTGCCTTTCAAAAATTAGAAGAGCTACAGAAAAGTATTTTGGACAATCTCAATCCAAACGACACTCTGATTAATTCGGGGCCACTAAGAGTTTCCAGCCAACGAACACAATCAGCTTTAGCTGCTCCTCGAGGATCAGGTAAGAAAACTGTTAAAAAATCTGCGAGTCAGGTTTCAAAAAAGAAGACTGCAAAGAAATAATCTGAGCGTTAATTTCTAGCCATTCTTTAATTATGTCTACGTCCCGGGGAATTCGACACGTCCCTGCAATAGATGGATTACGTGCAGTCGCCGTAATCGCCGTGATTTTGTATCACCTTGATTTTTCATGGATACCTGGTGGATTTCTAGGAGTAGATCTATTCTTTGTAATTTCGGGCTATGTTATTACGCGATTACTTTTAGATTCAATTCAACGAAGCGGTGGACTTGATCTTCGCGCTTTTTATGCCGCACGTTTTCGGCGCTTATTGCCACCACTTATTTTCATGGTTTTTGTGACAACAATTATCGTAGGTTTTTGGGCTCCAGACACGATGCGACGATTTTTGGGTGATGCCCCATTTGCAATTTCTGGTGCAATGAATTGGTGGTTAATCTTTCGCGAAACCGACTACTTTGAAGCCATTGGCAGGCCTGCACTATTGCAACATACTTGGTCGCTGGGAGTTGAAGCACAATTTTATATAGTCTGGCCACTGATTTTGCTTTTGGTTTTGCGATACTTTGGAAAGAAAAGAATTCCTTTTGCTGCTCTATTAATTGCCATTACCTCAGGTGTAACACTTCTTATAGTTTCACTACAAGTTGATGGATCTGATGCATCAAAAGTTAGTCATGTTTACTTTGGAACCGATACTCACAGTATTGGCTTGTTTCTGGGGGCTGCACTTGCAGTTAGTTGGATTCCTCAAAATCTGCAGGAGACCGTCTCTAGAAGAGCACAGGATTTCATAGATGGAATTGGGGTTTTCGGATTTCTTGGAATCATCGCTGCGTTCCTTTTTATTGATGCCTCCGATCCCACCTTGTACAAAATTGCATTCCCTTTAGCTGGTCTCTTTGGTGTGGCAATCCTTGTTTCAATTGTTCATCCTGCTTCGCGCTTTGCCCCGATTTTGAGCAGTAAACCCTTTATCTGGATCGGTGAACGCTCTTATGCAATCTACTTATGGCACTGGGTAATTTTTCAAATCACTCGGCCAGAGTATGACCTTGAAGGTTCCACATGGGCGCTCTATGCATTAAGAGTTCTGCTTGTATTTGCTTTGGCCGATATTTCACTGCGCCTTGTGGAGCTACCTGTTAGAACTGGCTTGATTGACTATTGGTTCAAGGGAATGAAGTATCGAACTAAGCGAGTGCAATTAAGACAAAAAATCACAGTCTTGTTGATCATCATTTTCGTTTTGGGTTCAAGCTCGACAGTTGCGGTACGAGCAATTGCAACAGGTGATGCGCAGTTAAATGAACTTAAAAAACAGATAGAACAACCATTTATTCCTCCCGTTCTAGACCAAGGCGGATTATGGGTAACTGGGGATTCGGTCATCCTCGGAATAAGGTCTGAGCTTGATTTAGTAGAAAATATCGGTCTCATTAACGCACGCGTTGGACGTCAAGCATCAGAGCTCTTAGAAGAAATTCGACGAGATAAAGAAAAAATGTCTGAAGCGACAGTGATCTTTAATCTTGGAAACAACAATAAACTCACTGAAGAACAAGTCTCGCTAATCTTTGAAGAGTTGTCAGATCAACCAAAAATTATTGTCGTTAATGCCGCAGTTCCACGATCTTGGCTTGCAGATAATAATGCGTTGATTAAAAAATATGCTGACCTCTACTCTGCACGTTTAGTGGATTGGGAAAGTATTTCTACAAACCATCCAGAGTACTTCGCACCCGATGGTGTTCACCTAGTTCCAGCTGGTGCTCGGGCATATGTTGATGCAATATCTGCATTACTTTAAATCTAATTTTTGACAAAAAAATTCTCCCACCGACTGGTGGGAGAATTTTCTAGATTAAATTTCTTACTTGAACTCTCCAGGTATTCCAAAGACTGTTGCAGAAGCAACTTGTCCATCAGAGTAAACAGATGAGACACGGAACTGAGTCCACCCTGTACTTCCTGATTTAGTAACTTCCTGGCTCAATTGATCGGCTGGTACCTCGGCAATTGCTGACCAGTCCCCTGATCCGTTTGCACGAGTCTCAACTTTAAATCCAGTTAATCCATCCACTGCCATTGGAGCAACCCAACGTAGCAATAGACCAGTTGCGCGAGGAAGTGCAACAAACTTTGTTGGTGCTTCTACGGTACTAACTGCAGGTCCACTTGTCTCTGTTGGAGTTGGTGTTGCTGACTCTGTTGGCATGGCAGTTTCTGTTGGAGTTGGTGTTGCATCCTTGTCAGAACTTGATGAGTTAGCCCAAACTATTGCAGCAAGTGCAACGATTCCAATGATGACAATCCAAACGGTATTAGTCGATGTTGATTGCTTTGGCTTTGCAACAGGCTTTGAGGTAAATGTTGCGGAAGGAGCATCTACACGAGGCGCAGTTCTTGCTGATGAGATTGGTACTGGTGGAACTGAATATCGACTTGCACTCTTTCTTGCGGCTGACTTCTTAGTTGTTGATTTCTTTGTAGCGCGCTTTGCAGGTGCTTTCTTGGTAGCTTTCTTTGCGGTCTTTTTAACCGCGCTCTTCTTTGCTACAGATTTCTTAGCTGTCTTCTTTTTAGCAGCTGATTTTTTTACTGCAGACTTCTTAACTGATGATTTCTTAGCAGTTTTTTTTGCGGTCTTCTTAACGGCCACGGTAACTCCTTGGATTGTATGTTGTGCGTAAATAAAGCTATTTGATAGGTAAAGGTTACCGTAGGGTGGCTAGCAATCGAATCACATGAGGTGCGATTGAACGGAGTGATTTTCCGCGATGGCTGACTAAATCCTTCTCTTCTGCGCTCATTTGTGCACTTGAAATAGCAAGGCCCTTTGGCTGAAAGATAGGGTCGTAGCCAAATCCATTTGTGCCTGCGGCTGAACGTAAAATGGATCCATCAAACCTACCTTCGGCCACATGCTCACGGCCATCAGGTAAAACCAAAGAGGCCACACAAAGAAAATGTGCTCCTCTTTTTTCTTCTGGGACATCTTTTAACTGCTCAAGAACCTTCTCCAAATTTGCTTGATCATCTCCGTGTTTACCGGCCCATCGTGCAGAGAAAATCCCAGGTGCGCCACCGAGTGCATCAATACATAAACCCGAATCATCGGCAATTGCTGGCAACCCAGTTGCCTCAGATGTATAGCGCGCTTTTAGAAGTGAGTTCTCCTCAAAAGTAGAACCTGTTTCTTCAACATCAGTTAAATCTGGAAACTGATCTACGCTGATGAGTTCAACAGCTCCAGGGGCGATCTCTTCAAGTATTCTTCGAAACTCGATAATTTTTCCTGAGTTGCGAGTAGCCAGAACAAGTTTCTGTGGCATTACAGTTTAAGTGCAGCCTTTTGCATTGCAGTTAATGTCTTGCAGCCATCAACTGCCAAGTCAAGTAATTGATTGAGAAGTGCCCGATCAAATGGTTCACCTTCTGCTGTACCTTGAACTTCGATGAAGCGCCCATCTCCTGCGACCACAACGTTCATATCAGTTCCTGCACGAACATCTTCTTCGTAGCACAGATCCAACATGGGTTTTCCATCAATAATTCCAACGCTAACGGCGGCAACAGTGTCGTTGAGTGGCTTTGCGTTTTCCTTGATGTGACCTTTTGACTTTGCCCAATTTATTGCATCTTCAAGTGCCACATACGCACCAGTTATTGCTGCGGTGCGTGTTCCTCCATCGGCCTGCAAAACATCACAATCAATAACAATAGTATTTTCACCAAGCTCTTTCATATTTACCACTGCTCGAAGTGATCGACCAACTAAACGAGAAATTTCTTGCGTGCGGCCACCGAGTTTTCCTTTCACGCTTTCACGATCCGAACGTGTGTGTGTTGCGCGGGGTAACATCGAGTACTCAGAAGTAACCCAACCATTGCCACTGTCTTTTAGCCAACGAGGAACTCCTGGTGAAAAAGATGCAACACATAAGACTCGAGTTTTTCCAAATTCAACTAGAACTGAACCCTCTGCATGGTCTAACCAGTCACGTGTGAATTTAATTTCTCTTAAGTCATTTACCGCGCGACCATCATTGCGTGACATGTAAGGCTCCTTTTAGGTTGAGTACTTTTAATTACAGAGATTGATGTTCGACTTTAGTAACTTCAGGTCCTAGGAAACGTCGTGCCAAGGTTTCGAATGCCTTTGCATCACCGGTTGCTAAGAATCTATGTGTTGGTGCCACATCAGTTTGAGACCTTAGTGCATTGTTTTCAACTAATGTTCGATACAAATCTTTAGCTGTTTCTTCTGCGCTCGAAACCAATGTAACATTTTCGCCCATAACGTATGAGATAACTCCAGTTAACAATGGATAGTGCGTGCATCCCAAAACTAAAGTATCTACTTCGGACTTCATGATTGGCTCTAAATACTTCTGAGCGACTTTAGTGATCGCTTCACCTGATGTTTCGCCCCGCTCCACAAATTCCACAAAAAGCGGACAAGCTGCAGAAGTGATCTGCAGCTGAGGGGCTGCGGCGAATGCATCTAAATAGGCTTTTGAATCAATTGTTGCCTGGGTGCCAATTACTCCGATTCGTCCATAACGAGTTGCTGCTACTGCTCTTCGAACTGCAGGTTGAATCACTTCAATTACAGGAATTGAATAACGCTCGCGGGCATCGCGCAACATTGCAGCAGATGCTGTATTGCATGCAATCACTATTGCCTTCACACCTTGATCAATTAAAAAATCCATAGTCTCAAGTGCAAACTCACGAACTTCAGAGAGAGGACGTGGTCCATAAGGTCCGCGGGCTGTATCACCAATGTAAAGAGTGGACTCATTTGGTAACTGATCTAAGACAGCCCGTGCAACTGTGAGTCCACCGACTCCCGAATCAAAAATTCCAATTGCAGCATCACTCACAGGGCTAGCCTACCTTGAACTTTATAACTATTGGGATCCATTCATTACTGCTTCAAGCAAACTTTCTTGAAGCCAGCCAAGCCAGCTATACACAGCATAAACACCATGCATTGGGTCATCAGGTGCTAATAGTTGCAATTCCTCTGGCAAGTTTTCTTCAACTTTTAATCTAACGCCCAAAGCTAATCGAACATCATTTATCGCACCGAGCCAATCATTGGCTCCATCACGATCTATTTCGACAACACCATCAATTGCAGCAATTAGATTTGATCGCATTGCCATTGCATGTCCTTGTTTTTTCTGCCTCAACGTTGATTCTGTATATCTTCGAAACTCTGAAGCATCAACCTGATCAGAATATGCATTTGGTAGTAAACGTAACAAAACTTCATCTTCAGGTGGAGTGTCATGTGAAGTAATTCCAACCATCGCAGCCAATGGATCATCGCTCTGGTGATCGATACGTTCTGCCAAAAGTTCGATAATTTGTTCTGAAAGATTAGTTAAAACTTCACGCTCAGATTCAGAAAAATTAGCGATAAATGCATTATCTCCATGAGGATAGAAACCCTTTTGGAGCTCAGACATTACTGTTGGTCTCCACGTTGAAGAGTTGCCCACAATCCAAATTCATGAATTCGAGCTACGTCGCGTTCCATCTCTTCACGGCTACCAGTTGAAACTACGGCCTTGCCCTCCGTATGAATTTTCATCATTAGTTCAGTAGCTTTTTCTTTACTAAAGCCAAAAAGCTCCATTAGTACATAAGTAACATAGGTCATTAAATTTACGGGGTCATCCCAAACAATAGTTATCCAGGGAACATCGCCACTAAAAATTGCCCGAAGTTCTTCTTCAACTTTTTCATTAACTTTGACCATAGCTATCGAATTATAATCGCAAAGGTTTCAGATGTAACTTCGCTGCCAACTTGCACACGCATAGTCTGGATGCCTCGATTGTTTTCAACCGTACTGAATGTGAATAGACCGTTTGCATCCGAAGCGACAGCTACTCCGACATTTTGCCATTTTCCATTAATGCTCTTTTGTAGAATTGCAGATTTACCGAGAACTTGTGGAAGCAGTTGTGCCTTTATCGTGAAGGCCACAGCTCTTGAAGCAGAGTTTGGTCTGTCAATGAGTAGTTTGCTCTTTACAGCAACAACCTGCTCAGGAGTAATTGATTCTGTTCGTTCCCAAGTAGCAAGTGTTGTCAATCGGATTCCAGCAGAACTTGCCAAAGTAATCGGTGCATTTACCGATCCATTTCCATCGGTCACTAACTCTGCGACTTTCGTCCAAACTCCACCACGGTTAATCTCTAGCGCAACAGGTAAACCAACAATTGGGGACTTATCTTTAAGTGTAAACAGTCCGCTCACTGTGAATTGATCAGCATAGTTAATTGAACCTTGAGTAACTCCAGATAAATTCATCGTTGAAACCACTGTATCTGGCGCCATTGCCAAAGCAGCATTTCTCATCTCTGTTGTTGATAATTGATCTTCCATGCCAAGTGTCCAAAGCGCGGCTCCACCAAGTCTGTACTTTGAAACTAATGCCATTCTCTCGGCATAACTTCGGGCATTCTGATACCAAACAGTTCGACTCACGTTGCAAGTTGTTGATGCACCATCTGCCGTTAAGCCATTGTAGGTTTGAGTATAAGAGTAGGTTGCTTCACTTACAGTTGCATCAAAAACAGGAATAGCATTATCAATTACAGTTTTTCTTTCTGCATTTACCATTAAGAATGTTGACGCTTTAGCTCCTGCTTTTAGTCCAGGTGGTGCAGACACTGGACATTTACCCTGCACCGCTGTAATCCAATCTCTGCCATAACCAGGTAATCCGACGTAAACTTTTGATGAAGGCATAATGCTGATTGCATATCGAATAGTTTTATCCACCCAACTAATCGGTGCGTTTGGCCCTGGCTTTGCAACATTGAAGTCGTATGTCATTATTCGTAATCGATCAATGCTGCTTGCAATATCTGCCCAAGAATAAACAAAATATCCTTTTTGCCTTTCACTTGGATCATAAAGATAAGGCGTTGTTACAGAGAGAATTTTCTTATTAGCGCGCAAGGCAACACTCAACTCTTTAATGAAAGCAACCCACAACGGAGCGGTTCGTGTCCAAGTTGTATTCCCATCTACAAATGCAAAACCTTCATAATCTAAATCAATTCCATCAAATCCATTAACATTAACTAGATTAACAATTGAGTTGACAATTGTGGTGCGAGTTGTTGGGTTGGCTAAATATCCGGCCAATACAAGCTTGGCCGTTCCGTCAGTCATTGTTGGAATTACTTGCATACCCGCACGACGCAATAAACAAACAGTGTCAGCCATTGGCCAAGATGGATTCCCGGTGTTGTAATCATTTCGAATCAGCGTTGGGCTTTTTAGTGAGAACCAAAACGGTAAAACTTCTTTCATTAAGTCTTTATTTCTAAAAAGATACGAACTCTCTATTGCTGCATTTTCTGTTGGGCCATATTGCGAGGAATCACAGACTGCCGGTTGATTTACTACTGTTGGAATTGAAGGAGTTAGCTTTCGAACACGTGGTAGCACGCGATCTATTGAATAGTAAGGAATCCAACCAGTGACTATTTTGCGAGGCTCTTTATTACTTGCCGATGCGGTATGAACTGCGCTTGGAACAACTAAGCCAAGTAAAGTTGTAATTACGACTAGAAGTGAAGTTGCCCTGCTCTTCTTATTCTTCTTACTTGTTTTGCTCATTTATCTTTAGGCGCTGGTTTCAAGCCTGCAAAAATCTCCTTGCAGGTCGGACAAATTGGATATTTTTCTGGATCCCTACTTGGTATCCACTTCTTTCCACACAAAGCTTTTACTGCCTTTCCGGTTACAGCTGACTCCACTATCTTCTCTTTTTTTACATAGTGTGAAAATCGGTCATGTCCACCGTCATCTTCTTCTAAATCCATAGATGGGCGTGTTAGAAGATCGGTATCGTCCTCTAATCCTATTTTTTTAAAGATTCCCATGAGGTTGATAAGGATACCTTCGAGTAGTCAAAACTACGGGTAGAATTCACCAATGAAGGACTTATTGCGCACCGAGCACTTATCACGGGCAGATGTTGAATTAATATTGTCCACCGCCGCTGAATTTGCTGAGAAACCTCTGCGATCTAATTCAGCATTAGCAAATAAAACCGTTGCCATCTATATGACTAAACCTTCCACGCGCACAAGGCTTGCATCTGAAACGGCCGTTGTTCATCTTGGTGGAACTCCAATTTTTATAAGAGGCGATGACCTTCAATTAGGCCGTGGAGAAACTATTTCAGATACTGCCAAGATAATCAGTGGTTACGCCAGTGCCTTAATTGTTCGAACATTTGCGCAGTCAGATGTTGATGAGCTCGGTGCAAACTCTTCAATTCCAGTAATTAACGCACTAACTGATGTGGACCATCCAACTCAATTGTTGGCAGATTGGTTGACTATTCGCGAAAACTTTGGCAAAGATATAACAGGACGTAAGTTTGTTTATCTCGGTGATGGTAACAACATGTCACATGCTTGGTTAATCATGGGAGCGATCATGGGTGCACATGTTGTTGCTGCCACACCTGGCGGCAAATGGTCTCCGGATCCAATTGTTGTTGAAGTTGCAAAAAATATTGCGGCACAAAATGGTGGAAAAGTTGAACTTTCAAATGATCCTGAAGCTGCTGCACAAGATGCATCTGTTCTTTACACTGATGTTTGGATGTCAATGGGTGATTCAGAATCTGATCGCAGTGAGAAAACGCGATCTCTATCTCCATATGCCGTTTCTGAGCAGTTAATGAAACTGACAACTAAAGACTCAATATTTATGCATTGCTTGCCGGCACACCGCGGGGAAGAGGTATCAGCATCTGTTATCGACGGCCCTCGATCTGTCGTTTGGCGTGAGGCGTATCATCGCCGCACAACAATTCAAGCCATTTTGTACCATTTAGTCCGTGGAGACTTAGAGGGCTCTACACGCTAATATTTGTCGCATGCGCATAGCTGTCCCAAAAGAGATTAAGTCTGGCGAAAAGCGTGTTGCGCTTGTCCCCGATGTAATTAATAAGTTAACTCGCCTTGGACTAGAAGTTGTCATTGAATCTGGAGCTGGAACTGCATCCCAAGCTAGTGATGCTCAGTTCGCTGAGCAAGGTGCAACCGTTAAACAAGGTGATGTCTTATCTGATGCCGATGTGGTGCTTTCTGTACAACCACTAACGCCGCAACAAATGTCCACACTTAAAAAAGGTGCAATCACAATCTCTTTTCTATCACCAGTTACTTCAACTGATTCGATCGAAGCGGCAACAAAAGCTGGAGTCACGGCATTTTCACTTGAATTAGTTCCACGAATTTCGCGTGCACAATCTATGGATGCTTTAACGTCGCAGGCATTGTGTGCAGGTTATAGAGCGGCAATTGTTGGCGCAGAACTCTCTCCTCGATTTGCACCAATGTTAATGACAGCTGCAGGCACAGTGACTCCGGCCCAAGTTTTAGTTCTTGGTGCAGGTGTTGCAGGATTGCAAGCTATTGCAACTTCACGCCGATTGGGTGCTGTTGTTTCAGCCTACGACGTTCGACCTGCATCCGCCGATGAAGTTCGATCTATGGGCGCAACTTTTATTGAACTTGGACTTGAAGCGATCGAAGGCGCAGGTGGGTACGCCCGTGAGATGAGTGAAGATAGAGCGGCAAAGCAACGTGAACTTCTCACTCCATACATTGCAAAGTCGCACATTGTTATCACAACTGCTGCAGTTCCCGGACGGCAAGCACCTCAGTTAATGACTAAGGCCATGGTTGATTCAATGGCTCCAGGAACAATCATTGTTGATTTAGCTTCCGAAACTGGTGGCAACGTTGAAGGTTCTAAAGCTGGTGAAATCATTGAAACCTCTGGCGGAGTTCGTATTTGGGGTGGAAAAGATGTCCCGAGCCAACTTCCTTTCCATGCATCGTTTCTGTACTCACGAAATGTAGTTAACTTACTTTCACTCTTCACCATCGGAGAAAAAGATGGAGTCAAAGCATCATTTAATCTTGATTTTGATGATGAGATCATAAATGGCGCTGCAGTAACACACGCAGGTTCACGAAGAGGAGCACAGTAATGGATGCAATGGCAATTCTTTCCATCTTTGTTTTATCTGTTTTCGTTGGGTTTGAAGTTGTCTCTAAAGTCTCATCTACATTGCACACACCTTTGATGTCTGGTGCAAATGCTATCCACGGAGTCATTTTGGTGGGTGCGATCATCGTGGCTGATCACAGCGAAACTAACTTGGAGTTAGGACTCTCGCTTGCTGCCATTGTATTGGCGACAATAAACATGGTTGGTGGCTTTGTTGTCACCGATCGAATGCTAGAAATGTTTAAGGGGCAGAAAAAATGAGCCGTACCCTTTACGATCTAATTGGTTTAGCAGCAGGTATTGCATTTATTTTGGCGTTAAAAGGGTTGTCTCACCCAAAGAGTGCGCGAAGAGGAAATTTGATTGGCGCATTTGGTGCTGGCCTTGCAACGCTCGTTGTCTTTTTTTATGCAAGCCCCAGTGTTTATGGCAAAGCTGAATCATCATTGCCGCTCAATAATCTTGGTTGGATTCTTGGAGCTATTGTTGTTGGTTTAATCATCGGGGTTCCTGCTGCACGCAGAGTGCAAATGACGCAGATGCCACAGTTAGTTGCACTATTTAATGGTGTGGGTGGCGGCGCTGCAGCATTAGTAGCAATCGTCGAATATCTAAATTTAGGCTCAGAGGCAACTACAGCCCAAGTTGTATTTACAGTGTTTACAGTAATTGTTGGATGCGTCTCTTTCAGCGGATCAATCATCACGTTCATGAAGCTTCAAGAACTTATGACAACTAGACCAGTAGTTTTTCCAGCTGGACGCTTTGTTATTGCAGCAACACTTGCATCTGTAATTGGTGTGGGCGGTTGGGTTGTTTCAGCACTTGGCACTACCCCATTGCTTGTTCTTGCTGCTCTTTCACTGCTTTTCGGAGTTTTGTTTGTACTTCCTGTGGGGGGTGCAGATGTTCCAATTGTTATCTCACTTCTAAATGCATTCACTGGATTAACAGTTGCTGCAAGTGGATATGTACTTGACTCAGTACTTTTGATTATTGCTGGAACTTTAGTAGGTGCCTCTGGAACTATTTTGACTCGATTGATGGCAGATGCAATGGGTCGATCCTTGTTTGGAACTCTATTTGGTGCATTCACTGCCAAAGCACAAGATTCGTCTGGAGTAGCTGAAGATCGTCCTGTTCGATCTGGATCAGCAGATGATGTTGCAATCTTGCTTAACTATGCACGTCGCGTCGTAATTGTTCCTGGATTTGGTCTTGCTGTAGCTCAAGCACAACATACTGTTCGCGAGTTAGCAGATCTCATGATTTCAAAAGGTATTGATGTCGCTTATGGAATTCACCCAGTGGCAGGGCGTATGCCAGGACACATGAACGTTTTGCTTGCTGAGGCTAATGTTCCTTATGACCAATTAGTTGAAATGGATGAAGTCAATCCAACGTTTGGACAAACCGATGTTGCCATTGTTATTGGTGCAAACGATGTCGTAAATCCAGCTGCAAAAACTACGCCGGGATGTCCGATCTATGGAATGCCAATTCTTGAAGTCAGTAATGCGGCAAATATCATTTTCCTTAAGCGTTCAATGCGGCCAGGATTTGCTGGAATTGAAAATGAGCTTCTTTATGATCCAAAGACCATGCTTTTGTTTGGTGATGCCAAGAGCTCGCTTACCAAAGTCGTCTCAGCCCTAAAGGCTTTGTAAACCTGTATTGAGGTTGCATGTAGTTGAACTTTCAATTAAAGTTAGAGCCTAAGTAAAGGAGCCATCAATGCCTGCAGTTTCCGTTAGCGACATAACTATTCTGCCTCGTGTTCAAGAATTGCCAGGAGCAAAAGCTCGCGTAGTAAAAAGTATTACTACTGCGCCACAAGGTTTCGAAGGCGAAGGTTTTCCTGTTCGTCGTGCTTTTGCAGGAATCGATTTGGCCGACCTAGATCCATTCATTCACTTAGATGAAATGGGTGAAGTTGAATACGCACCTGGTGAGCCAAAGGGAACTCCATGGCACCCACACCGAGGTTTTGAAACTGTTACTTACATTATTGATGGAATCTTTGATCACCAAGATAACAACGGTGGCGGTGGAACAATTTCAGATGGTGACACACAGTGGATGACAGCTGGCGCCGGAATTTTGCACATTGAAACCCCTCCTGAGCATCTGGTTATGTCAGGTGGTTTATTTCACGGTTTTCAACTCTGGGTTAATCTTCCTGCTGCAAAGAAGTGGTCGCCGCCTGCTTATCAAGATGTCCGTGCCAACGATGTTGCACTTCTAACTTCTGCCGATGGTGGGTCGTTATTGCGCGTTATTGCTGGCGAGGTTGCAGGAAACTTTGGACCTGGATCAACACAAACTCCCATTACTTTATTGCATGCGAGCATTGCCCCTGGAGCAGAGCTGCGATTGCCCTGGCGAAAAGATTACAACGCACTTGTTTACACGATGTCAGGATTTGGTTTTGTCGGAGATGAATTGCGCCCTGTTCAAGCAGGACAACTTGCTGTTTTTGGTGACGGGGATTCGATTGTTATTCGAGCTGCAAACCAACAAGAGGCACGCTCGCCTGAATTAGAACTGTTTATTCTTGGAGGAGCACCAATCAAAGAGCCTGTAGCTTGGATGGGTCCTTTTGTAATGAATACTAAAAAAGAAGTTCTGCAAGCATTTGAAGATTTCCAAAAAGGATTATTGGGTTCAATTCCTGCAATTTACAAAGAAGATGCCAAACCTAAGGCCCCACTGAATCGAACCGGTGAAGGTTCCAAATTAGGTGGTGACACTAAAGGTGCAGATGTTCTAGATGTTCACGGCGCTCCAACAGATATGCAAGAAGGATAAATGGAATCACTTGCAATAGTCATAATAATTCTTTTTTCTATTGCTCTTTTTGCAGGTCCTATTGCAATTTTATTAACTGCCAAAACCCTAACGAATCGATTGAACTCAAAAAATGAGAGAGTACTTAGTTTTATAAATTTTATCCGTAGAGTGATTCTAATAACTCTAGTAACTCTTGCTGCAATTGTAGGATTTCAATTTCTGACAATTAGTCAGATTCCATTAATTCCTCGTGCTGCTGGACTATTCGCGCTGGTTACTTCATACATTGCAATACGGAGAGAGTTTTTCCCACAAAGATTTATTGTTGGATCCTTAATAAAAAGAATTCCAAGAGGCAAAAAAGATCAAGGAAATATAGAATAAAAACTCTTAGTTCGGAATTGCGTGGAGGTTGCGCGAAAAAAGATTGCGCTTAACCTCCTCTTGTTCCTCACAAACTTTTGTGCAAGCGCAACGTTTGGTTCAGGACTAAAGTGGAGGTGCCGGGAATCGAACCCGGGTCCTTCGGTGCAAAAACAGGGCTTCTACGGGCGTAGTGTGATTAACGCTTTCTCAGTCCCGAAGTTTCTCCACACGACTCTTCGACGAACTCAGTTGCAAAACTGTTCTCTATCGTTGTTTGCAACACCAACGAATTGAAAAGCCCTCTAGCGACGCTAGGTTCCAGGTCGAGAGCGGCACCTGGGCTAACGGCTTCGAAATGCTTATGCAGCGAGTTCGAAAGCTTGCTGATTGTTGTCAGCAGTTATTTTTGCACGGATTATTGGTTTACGAGATCATTCCGGCTTCCTCGGCCCGCTTCCCCTGCCTCAACATCCAAAGTCGAGACCGTTCACCCCCAAGAGTGAATATAGAAAGCTAATTTAAATTCTCTATTTAGTTGTCAATTTTCTGCGCCGTCGCCACAATTCCCCAAAAATTGAGGTATCGAAGCGGCGGTGAACTAAGTGTAAATCAGGAATGATCTAAAGTGTTAATCGTCGTATTTTGATGCAGCTCGAGATGCTTTTCCGCTGAGGCTGCGCGAAACCACGCGCGAAACCTCACGGTCTGCTTCGCGCTCTTTTAGCGCCTCACGCTTATCGTGTGCTTTCTTTCCCTTAGCAACTGCTATCTCAACTTTCGCTTTACCATCTTTAAAATAGAGTTGCAGAGGGATCAATGTAGTTCCCGAATCCTTCATCTTGCCAATCAACTTATTTAGCTCATTTTTGTGAACTAGAAGTTTTCGATCTCTTCTCGGAGTGTGATTAGTCCAGGTACCTTCTGTGTATTCAGGAATGTGTACACCCATCAGCCAAAGTTCACCATCATTTATCATCGCAAATCCATCGATTAGAGATGCACGACCTGCGCGAAGTGACTTAACTTCCGTTCCTGTAAGCACCATCCCACACTCAATTACATCTGCTATCGAGTAGTCATGTCGTGCTTTCTTATTTTGAGCAATGACCTTGCGGCCAACTTCTTTTACCATGCCGCGTCACCACCCTAGTTTTAGCAATCAATTATTGATTTGCTGACTCTAATTCTCTCACTTGGTTCAATAGGTGAGCGCCAGCAAAACCGCGGGTTTTGATTGAGTAATTAGACCTTTAAGTAGCGACGCAGGGTGATCACAGAGGCAAGAATGGAAACTACCAAGCCCGTAGCCAATAAGTAGGCAGATGAGACCCATACTTCTCGCCAACCAAAGAAATTAGTGAATGAAAGCAAAGGTGCAACATTTGTATCGACCACTGTTTTTAGTCCTGCAAGCAATCCTGTTGCAATAGCCCAACCAAATATTGCAGAGATGACACCTTCTAGTAAGAATGGAAGTTGAATAGACCAAGAAGAGGCACCAACTAATTTCATTACACCTGTTTCACGTCGTCGATTAAAGGCGGCAATTCGTAGAGTATTAGAAATCAAAAGTGCAGCAGTTAGAACGGATGCAAGCCCAACTGCTAGTGCTCCATTTCGAAGGACGCCTAGCAACTTAAAGAATTTTTCCAAGATTGATCGTTGATCTTGAACAACATCAACTCCGGGGCGACCACTAAATGCACTGACAATAACTGCAAACTCTGTTGGATCTTTTAACTTAACACGAAATGATTCTGGTAGCTGATCAGCGGTAACATTTTGTGCAATTGCAGAATCCGTAAATCTCTCTTTGAAGCGAGAGTATGCCTGAGACTGTGACTCATAGAAAACGCTTTCAACAACAGATAGCTCTGTTAATCCTTGTTGAATTGAAAGTCGTTGTGCTGCTGTGACTACACCAGCTGCGCATGAAGGTGAGTCGGAGAGGTTTCCACATAGAAATACAGAGACTTCAATCTTGTCATACCAATAATCTTTCATCGCACTTACTTGTGCATTCGCAAGAAGCCCAACACCAAGTAAAGAAAGTGAGATTGCAGTTGTAACAACAACAGCAAAAGTCATTGTTAAGTTGCGTCGAAGTCCAATTCGGACTTCATTTAATAGAAACCGTGCACGCATTTTTCTACCTTTCGCCCTTAACCGGTATATCCATAAACACCACGAACTTGATCTCGAATAACATGTCCTAGATCTAGTTCAATTACGCGTTTGCGCATCTGATCCACAATCCCTGCATCGTGAGTAGCCATTAAAACAGTTGTTCCCTCGCGATTAATTCGATCTAATAATTTCATAATTCCAACTGATGTTGCTGGATCTAGATTTCCAGTTGGCTCATCGGCAATCAAGATTGGCGGGCGGCTGACATAGGCCCTTGCAATAGCCACGCGCTGTTGCTCGCCGCCTGAAATTTCAGAAGGCAATCGATCGCCCTTATCTTCTAATCCAACTAACTCGAGAACTTCTGGAACTTCACGATTGATTTCTTTTTGTGAATATCCAAGAACATGTAATGTAAACGCGACATTTTCAGAAATGGTTTTGTTTGGCAGCAAGCGAAAATCTTGGAAAACAGTTCCGACAGATCTACGGAGCTCAGGCACTTTGTGTTTTGCTAATGTGTGTAGGTCTTTACCTGCAACATGAATAGAGCCTGATGTTGGGCGTTCTTCGCGCAAGACCAAACGCAAGAAAGTTGATTTTCCAGATCCTGAAAGTCCCACTAGAAATACAAACTCGCCTTTTACAATCTCCAGATTTACAGTATCTAGAGCTGGGCGCTCTTGTCCTGAATAAACCTTTGTGACGTTTTCAAAGCGGATCATTACATCTCCCATTACATGTGCGGGGCTCTAGCCCTCGACCTGACTGTAGTTTATGTAAATGTTCTAGAAATCTATGGATGTTGGCGTGGTTTGAGCCTAAGAAAAATGTGAGATTGCATGGATTCTGAGAATTTTAAGGGTTTGACTATTAATTTAGCCTTAATTTTTATGAACTTCGACGCCAGCGAATTCCGGCTTCTATGAACTCATCAATCTCGCCATTTAAAACCGCAGATGTATTACCGGTTTCATAATTGGTCCGTAAATCTTTAACCATTTGATATGGGGCCAAAACATATGAACGCATTTGATTTCCCCAAGAGCCCGAGTTATCTCCTTTAAGGGCATTTATCTTTGCCTGCTCTTCCTGCCTTCTTCGCTCCAGCAATCTTGATTGCAAGACTGCTAATGCAGTGGCTTTGTTTTGAATTTGGGAGCGCTCATTTTGGCAAGAGACAACAATCCCAGTCGGAATATGAGTTAATCGAACTGCTGAATCAGTGGTGTTAACGCCTTGTCCACCAGGCCCAGATGAGCGATAGACATCCACGCGAATTTCTTTTTCATCGATCTCAATATGATCACTTTGCTCAACTACAGGCACAACTTCTACGCCAGCAAAAGATGTGTGTCTGCGGCTTTGGCTGTCAAAAGGTGAAATTCGAACAAGTCGGTGAGTTCCTTGCTCAACAGAAAGTGTTCCATATGCATAAGGGGCGGAAACTTTAAACGTAGTTGATTTAATTCCTGCTTCTTCAGCATATGAAGTTTCCAGAACATCAACTTTGAAACTATGACGTTCACAGTAACGCAGATACATACGCATGATCATCTCTGCCCAATCAGCTGCTTCTACTCCACCTGCTTCAGAGCGAATTGTGATGAGTGCATCTCGATCGTCATACTCACCATTTAGAAGTGTTTGAACTTCTAATTCACTAACAGATTTTTTTACTGCATCCAACTCTTTTTCGGCATCTTCAATTCCACCAGGCTCCCCTACTGCAAGTTCAAAGAGAATAGGCAAGTCTTCCACTCGTTGACGAAGCCCTGATAACTTTACAATTTCGGATTGAACTCTAGACAGTCGGCTAGTTATTTTTTGGGCAGCCTCCGGGTCATCCCAAAGGTTTGGGACTCCTGCTTCAACTTCTAACTCGTCTGCTTGTTTCCTGAGTTTAGGCAGATCTAAAACTTTTTCAATTGAAACAAGGGTCGCATCAATGGTGTTTATCTCTAATTGATACTCGCGTGCGGCCATGGTCTAAGGATACCCAGTGTAAAAGCGTGTCAATTGCGAGCGCCCGATGATTGTGAATCAAGACAACTGTGGAATCAAAACCTTAGTTATTACAATGCGTATTTTGAATTTAACGCAAAAGAGCCCCACATCCAATTGGAGTGAGGCTCTTTTGAAACGCTAGACATGTACTGACCAGCTAAGGCTGGTTTAAGCACAATGAAATTTAATTACTGGGCTTTGCCAAGAATGCGATTGACCTTGGTACCACACACTGGGCAGATACCCTGTGCCATGCGACGGCCAGACTCGGAAACCTTTACAGTTCCTTCGAAATCACGCTTCTCTTTGCACTTAACGCAGTAAGCGTCACCCTTGTATGTCTCTGCTGTCATTTCTTTCCTCCTATCGACGCTTACGATCCCAATGGGATGCTCCCCTTTTGGGGTAGGCGCTCTGGTATGAGATTACTCGCCCCACGCTCGATTAAGCGTAACTACGCACCCTTATTTAGGAGTTTTTTTAGGGCCTCTGGAGCGGTAAGCGCGTTTTCGGCCGCCTCATACCCCTGCAAATAGGCCTCAGCCTGTACTTCCTGGGGGAAACGAGCCAAAAGCTCCTTGAACTCCTGGCCATGGTCGAAATACTCCAGATGGATGGCCTCATGAAAGAGCACGTAATCCAAGACGTACTCAGGTGCTCCCTTGAGGCGATCTGAGATACGAATTGAGCGGTCGATGCCTGTGCACGATCCCCAGCGCTCGCGCATAGCCCGCCAATTGACCGAGGCTGGGCGCGCGGAAATCTCTGGCGCAAACTGTGTGAGCAGTTCGCCAGCTCTAACCAGCAAAATCTCTTCGCTCATCGTTGCAACAGCCTCTTGGGCGCGAATCTTTGCCACCATTTCCGGAACCATGGCCCGTTCATCGGCCTTACTCATTCTGGCGGGGATTGAGACAACAATTCGACCGCCTTGGCGGTAGGCCGAGATGTTTTTCTTCCTGCGGTTGGAGCGAATAACGACTATCTCGCCCTCGGTGATTCCAGGCAATGTGGATTCTTCTAGTGTTTTTTCAACTAAAGATTCTCCATGGAGATCTGGATGCTGCATATGAAAAATAATAGGTCATCTCTCAACTAAACCTTGAGAGATTGAGATAAATCTATGGTGATTTCTTTTTAAAGGTAGAAATAGAAAGGCCTTTATCTGAAGAAATCACGATTTGTCAACCTAAAACAGCGCGATGCTTAGTTGATTATCGCTTCAAGAACGCTTATTTTACGGGTACGAACTCCTCGGATAACAGTTCTAAGTCAGCAAGGGGAAGGCTGACATAGAGCAAGTGACCGGGGAGTTCGCTTTTTAATTCACGTTAAATTAAGCCCGACAAATCATCTGGGATTTCTAAACTTTTCAAGAAACTCTCAGGTGTCAACAAGTCATCTGCAGTTGGCAAAATTCCGCTCCAAATTTGATCACGGGCTGCAATATCTTTTAATTCACGTACTTGGGTCCAAAATGCAGTCGCCTCACGTGTTAGACGTGGAGAAACTTGTAATCCTAATAGCGAAGAGAATAGTTGTTGAGCGGGAGCAGAAGTTGCACGTCGACGACGTAAAGTCTCTTGTAATGCATTCAGATTCGGAAGGCGATTTCCTGCTGCTAAGAAAACAACTTCTTCACACCATCCGTCTATGAGCGCAAGAGCTGTTTCTAACTTTGTTAACGCCGCACGTTGTGCGGGTGTTTCTTGTGGTGTGAATATCCCGCTGTTAAGAGCAATGTTTAAACTTTCAGGAGTAGTTGGATCAAAGCCACCGCTCTCATCCAGTGCACGCTGTGCCTGCTCTTGAATTGCTTCCATGTCGATGTTGATTCCTTTTCCGTAATCAGTAATTGCAGTACGGATGTATGAAACTAACCATGGATTGTTTGAAAACAACCGGGCAACTGATGCTTCGCGGAGTGCATGAAATATCTGAACTTCATCTAGGGCAATATCAAGATCTGTTGACCATTCACGGATGTTTTGCGGAACTAAAGCCGGGTATGCAGGATCAAGTAGGGGCAGTCCTACGTCGTGAGCGCCAGTGACTTTGCTAGCTAAGCCACCGATTGCTTGTCCTAACTGTGTTGCAATCAATGAACCAATAAATGATTTAAGGAGCATTGAAATCATTCCGACAGGAATCGCCAATTCGGGGTTTTCACTATGCGGATGTGCATCAGATTCTTCTTCGCCAATCGATGCTTGATCCAGTAATTCACCGATTGCAGCCGATAACCCGACCGCTAGAGGCTCTACTGCGCTTTGCCAACCGGAGAGCGTGGCATCAATCCAATCAGTACGTGCCAAAGCCGCATTTCCGCTTTGTGGTGTCTGTGGGAATAAGACTGCTTCATTGAGCCAGGTCTCAGCAATTGAAAACGCCTGCTGAATTTGAGCGAGGTCACTTTGACCAACTGGGGCAGAACTCTGAGAACTCGTAAACTTTTTTGATACATCGCGAACAATGTTTTTCGGTAGCGCTTCATCTGAACCAGTAAATCCTGGTCCGTTAATTCCCAACATCGAAAACTGTTGTTGAATCTGTTGCTGCATCTGCGCCATCATGGCGGCAAAATCCACAGGTTCTTCAGAACCATCTGAATCATCTGCGCCGCCAGGGGTAAAACCAAAGTTTGCCATCTCTTAATCCTCCCAGTCTTAGAACAATTTTGCATTCTCTTTCATTCCCGCTTAACTCACATGCATCTTCCCCTCTGCAGCACGCTTACTCTTTCAAACCTTAGTAAGGTAGGAACATGTCCAATGCATTTTTAGCTCTTATTTGGTGGGTAGTCCCTGCTACTGGGCTAATTGGCGCACTCGGTTACGTGTTATGGGTGACAAAGTTTGAAAGCAAATTTCAAACTGAAACGAAGAGATCCGTAGATCGCTTTCAACGTTTTCAAGATTCACTTCGTGATACCCAAGCCCGTGACGCTGATGCAACTGTCAATTCAGTTACAAAGATGGAACCTCAACTATTTGATCAGGAAAAAGTTGAAGAGAAATCAATTGTTTCTAATAATGAATCTCAACCGAAACCACTTCAACCTTAAAGATCTAGTGAGATTTTTCTAATGCGATTTTCACCTTTACCCCGCCTAGTAACAATTACTCTTGGGATTTTCTTTCTGCTAGCAACAATTGCTCCGCTACCTTTTGCAATAGTTTTGCCTGGAGAAGCACAGAATGTTTTTAAGGGTGTAATTACATTCAAATCAACTGACAACTATCCTGCAACAGGTCGAATCGATTTAATGTCCATACGTGTAACTAATCCAGATTCTTGGATCTTTGGACCTGAGATAATTTACTCATGGATTAGTAGTGAGCGTTCTGTTTATCCAAAATCTGCAATATTTCCACCCGGTACAACTTCTAAAGAAGAACTAAAACAGGCCAAGGCTGAAATGGTTAGTTCTCAGGACAGAGCAATTTTTGCAGCCGTAAACTATTTGCAATCAAATCCAAAGATTATGGCTGCTGATTCATCTGCAACAGATGCCGTAAGTATTGGTCAAGTGCGTGTAGCTAAATTGGAAACAAAAAACATCCAATTTAAAGTCAAGGAAACCGGTGGCCCTAGTGGTGGCCTTGTATTTGCAATTGCTTTGGTTGAACTTTTAACAGAGCGCGATATTTTACAAGGTGAACACATTGCAGGAACTGGAACTATTAATGCGCGTGGAATAGTTGGCGGCATAGGTGGAATCAATGAAAAAATTACATCTGCTCATAAAGTTGGAGCTACATTGTTTTTTGCTCCAGTTAGCAATGCCTCGGAAATCGCAAATGTCCCAGCCGGCATTAAGGTTGTAACGGTTGCAACCTTGGCTCAAGCAATCTCGTACTTAGAAACCAGCAAAAAGTAGTATCTGTCCGCCTAAAGGTTGGTTCTAACCCCTTGAAGGCAAAGGGAAATTTGGATTGGTGGGAAAGCGTGGGTGCGATAGTTTTCTCCCATGACTAATACACCACAGTTTCAACGCCCCAACTTCCAATTTAAAGGTCGCAAGAGTCCGCTCGCGCTGACCTTCGGAATCCTTGTTGTTCTTGGAATTCTCTTTACTGCATTGAGTGGCTTTTATGCAGATTGGTTGTGGTTTAAGTCTGTAGATTTCACAAGCACATGGTCAACAATTCTTGGTACAAAAGCTTTTCTATTCATTATTGGTGGATTGTTAACTGCACTTATTGTTATGGCAAATATATTTATTGCTTATAAGCGCCGTCCTCTTTATGTAACAATGATGGTCGAATCAGATAATCTTGAAAGATATCGATCACAAGTAGAGCCTATCCGTAAAGGTTTATTCATCGGATTAAGCGTGGCAATTTTTTACTTTGCTGGTTCTGCTTCATCACAATTGTGGACCACATGGTTGCTGTTTAAAAACTCAACAAGCTTTGGTGTAAAAGATCCACAGTTCAATATGGATATTTCATTCTTTGCATTCCGTTTACCTTTTTGGCAGTCATTAATCTCTTGGGCAATTACAACCACTGTTCTGGCAATCATTGCCTCTGCTGTTGTCCACTATCTCTACAGTGGAATTCGCTTGCAAGTTCAGCAAGATCGCACCACAGTTGCTGCACGTGTTCAGCTTTCAGTTTTACTGGGAGTAGTTGTTCTTCTTAAGGCTGTTGCCTATTGGTTTGATAGATATGCCCTTGCTCTTAAAGAGGGCCGGTTAATAACAGGATTAACTTATACAGATGTCAACGCTGTATTACCTGCAAAGGCAATTTTGACTGGAATTGCACTGGTCTGTGCGATTTTATTCTTTGCAACTATTGTTCGTAAATCCTGGTTGCTACCAGCAGCCGGTACGGCACTGCTTGTTGTCTCATCAGTTTTGTTTGCAGGTCTTTACCCAGGTGCAATTCAGCAGTTCCAAGTAAAGCCAAGTGAATCTTCTAAAGAAGCACCCTTTATTCAAAGAAATATTGATGCTACTCGGGCGGCCTATGGGATCTCAGATGTCACTGTTAGCGATTACCAGGCAACAGGTGCAACTAACTCGGGTCAACTCGCAGATGATGCCGCCACAATTGCAAATATTCGTTTGATGGATCCAAATGTTCTTTCATCAACTTTCCGTCAACTTCAACAGATTCGCCCTTATTACAGTTTCCCTCAAACCTTAGATATTGATCGTTACACAGTAAACGGAGTCAAGCGCGATGTTGTTGTTGCAGCTCGTGAACTAAATATTGATGGTAATCCATCTCGAAATTGGATCAATGATCACCTTGTTTACACGCACGGCTTTGGTTTTGTTGCGGCCTACGGAAACGAACGCGACGCAGATGGTAAGCCTTCCTTTGCACTTGGCGACTTGCCTCCTAAGGGTGTCTTAGGCGAATTCCAGCCGCGGATTTATTTTGGTGAGAATGTTCCTGACTATTCAATTATTGGTGGAGTAAAGACAAATACACCTGTGGAGTTTGACTATCCAGATGATGCTTCAACAAATGGACAAAGAAACTATACCTACACAGGTAAAGGTGGAGTTCCAGTTGGTTCACTTGTAAATAAGGCAGTATTTGCACTTAAGTATCAAGAGCAAAGAATTTTGTTGTCAAATCTAATCAACAAAGATTCAAAGATTCTTTTTGAAAGAAATCCTCGAGATCGTGTCGCAAAAGTTGCTCCATGGTTGACTCTTGATGGAGATCCTTATCCAGCGTTAATTGATGGAAAGGTTTTGTGGATCGTTGATGGATACACGACAAGTGCTGGCTATCCATATTCACGCCGAACAGTACTTTCAGATGCCATTAACGATACTGTTACTACAAACACAGGCGCTTCTGGGTTACTGAGAAATCAGAGTATTAACTACATCCGAAACTCTGTAAAAGCAACTGTTGATGCCTATGATGGAACTGTTTCCCTATATACATGGGATGAACAAGATCCTGTTTTGAAAACTTGGGCTAAGGCATTTCCAAATGCACTTCTACCAAAGAGTGCAATCTCAAATCAGTTAATGGAGCATGTCCGCTACCCTGAAGACCTCTTTAGAGTTCAAAGAGAGATTTTGAGTTCCTACCATGTTAGAACTGCAGAGGCATTCTATGGTGGGCAAGATTTCTGGCGTATCCCCCGAGATCCATCAACATTTGGAGCTAACGCAGGTGCACAACCACCGTATTACTTAACACTTCAGATGCCTGGAACTAAAGCTCCAGTCTTTTCTTTAACTACTCCATTTGTACCTCGTGGAGGACGAGAAAACCTGTCTGCATTTGCAGTTGTAAATTCAGATGCCGGGCCGGATTACGGAAAGATGTCAGTACTACAGCTGCCAAGAAATACAAACGTTGCAGGACCTACACAGGTAGCTGCAAACTTTGAGGCAAATACTGATGTTGCAACCGAATTAAACCTTCTTCGCCGTGGTGGTTCTGATGTTGTGTTGGGTAACTTGTTAACACTGCCAGTTGGAGGCGGCTTACTCTACGTTCAGCCTGTTTACGTTCAGGCAACTGCTAACACATCTGCATACCCTCTATTGCAGAAGGTTCTGGTTTCATTCGGTGATCAAATTGGATTTGATGAAACGTTAAAGGGAGCGTTGGATCAAGTCTTCTCTGGTAACTCTGGTACATCTGCTGGTGGTTCAACAACTACTGGAAGTACGGGAACATCAACTAACTCATCCCTTGCAAGCGCAATAGCAAGTGCTAAAAGTGCAATTAGGGATGGAAATGCAGCGCTTGCAAAAGGAGATTTGGAAGCATATGGCAAAGCTAAGAAACGATGGGAATCTGCAATCGAAGCAGCCGATGCAATCATAAATGCGCAATCCAAATAAAGTACTAATGCAGTAATCATTATTTGTTGTTTGTGCTTGGATTTGGTCTTTAACTGCGAGTTCGCATAGGATTGTTCTACCGACGCGGGGTGGAGCAGCTCGGTAGCTCGCTGGGCTCATAACCCAGAGGTCGTAGGTTCAAATCCTGCCCCCGCTACTAGATTAAAAAGTGAAACAAAAAAAGGACCCGTAAGGGTCCTTTTTTCATGAAAAAATTTAGTCAGTGTTTATTTGATGCGAAGTGAATTAGTTACGACAAGAACGCTACTTGCAGCCATTGCAGCTGCTGCATACAGAGGTGTGAGTAAGCCTGCCGATGCTATTGGTAGGCCGATGACGTTATAGATCAATGCCCAACCCATGTTGAGGCGAATTATTTTCATCGTCTTGGTCGATAGTTTTAGTGCCTCGACGACATTATTTAGTCCTGTCTGCATCAAGGTAATGTCAGCGCTATTTATTGCTGTATCAGTTCCTGTTCCCATTGCCATGGAAAGATCTGCAGCAGTAAGGGCAGCTGCATCATTGATTCCATCACCAATCATTAAAACCGTGCGTCCCTCGGATTTGAGCTTTTGGACGATCTCTAACTTTGTTTCAGGTAATGCATGGGAAACAACATGAGCGGCATCAATGCCCACCACGGAAGCCACATTTGCAGCAACCTGTGAACTATCTCCAGTTACAAGCCAAGGAGTAATACCTCGCGCTCGAAGAGAAGAAACTGTTTCGGCAGCATTTTCTTTGAGTTGATCACCAACTGCAAAGACAGCCAAAGCAACACCATCCCATGCTAAAACTGCAACTGTTAGCCCCGCTGCTTCCCCTAGTTCAATTGCTTGTTTTATCTCTGAGTGAAAAGCAGTGGCACTATGGGCAACTGCAGCTGGTGAACCAATTAACACCACTGGAGAACGATCTCCAATGTGTACTCGACCTGCAGCTCCGGCACCTGGTGTTACAGAGAATTCATTCACTTCTAGTTTTGTCGCCTTATTAGATAGTGCGTATCTAGAGATTGATAGTGCAACTGGGTGAGAATTAAGAGACTCAATCGCTAAAGCAGAGGAAAGGATTTTCTCCTCGGTCAGTATTGAGGCAAATGACGCCCCCAATACATTTCCCGCACTTAATGAGAGTGTCACTTGCTGAACATTCATTACACCCTCAGTTAGGGTTCCAGTTTTATCAAACAAAACCGTATCTACTTTTCGAGCAACTTCTAGTACTCGAGGTTCACGAATAACAATTCCACGTAGAGCGCCACGCCCTGATGCCACTAGAAGTGCCACGGGGGTTGCCAAACCAAGAGCGCAAGGGCATGCAATAACTAAAACGGTAATTGCGATAGAGATTGATTGGGTAAGTGTTGAGCCTGTTAAATACCATCCAGCAAATGTTCCAATTGCTAATACTGTAACAATTGGCACAAAAACTGCACTAATTCGATCTGCCAATCGCTGAATCGGCGCTTTAGTTCCTTGTGCGCTAATTACCATAGATGTGATTCGTGCTAGCTCAGTATCGCTACCAATTCTTGTGGCTCTAACAACTAAACGACCGTTGTGATTAAGCGATGCTCCTATAACTTGTGAACCTGGTCGGACGTCAACTGGCTTTGATTCCCCAGTTAACATCGAATTATCAACGGTGCTTTCTCCGCTAATGACAATGCCATCTGTTGCAATGCGATCACCTGGGCGGACTTCAAACTCATCACCAATCTGTAATTGATCTATGGAGGTTATGAGTGGAAAACCTCCACGAATTATTGTTACTTCTTTACTGCCCAGTGCAAGAAGGGATGAGAGAGCATTACTTGCTTTAGCTTTTGCTCGAGTTTCCAGAAAGCGACCAAGGATTACAAAGAAAATTACGCCGGCAGCGACCTCGGTATAAACATCACCGATACCAGTTGAATTTGCATAGATTGACCACCCGAAAGCTGCTAGTGAACCCATTGAAATCAAATTGTCCATCGTTGGATGCAGCAAATTTCTAAGCGCTGCTTTATGAATCGGATATGCAACCAAAATTACTACCGGTGCACTAAGTGCGATAACTGCCCATGCGGTTGGAGAGTAAAGAGGGTGTAGGAGGCCAAAATAATCAAGGGCTTCATGAATCCACATATCAACCTGATGGTGCCAACTCATCACCATTGAAAGAGCAACTGCTGGAATAGCAAAGATTGATGCAAAGAATAAAGCTCTGCCTGATTTTTTATTGTGAAGTGTTATTGATTGAGCATCAGTTATAAGTGTTGCTGAGTATCCAGCTTTTTCTACAATCTTAATAAAATCTTTGGCTTGCATCTCGGCAGGTGCCAAAATATGTGCAGTCTCTGTTGCAAAATTTACAGTTGCTCGTACGCCGCTTACTGAGTTAAGGGCTTTCTCAACCGAATTTACGCAGGATGAACATGTCATTCCTTCGATAGAAAGAGTTGTAGGTTCCAGAGGCGCGCTCATGGGTTAAAACCATTGATAACTGCATTATGGAGCAAACCGTTTGTAGAGACTGCACTACTTCCAAATGGACCACTGCGACCAGAGATGTCAGTAAAAGCACCACCAGCTTCTCGAACAATAATTTCTAACGCTGCCATATCCCAAATTTCAAGAGATGGTTCTACAGCAACATCTATCGAACCTTCTGCAACCAACATATGTGACCAGAAGTCACCAATGGCACGAGTGCGACAAGCAGAGTTCAACATTTTTTGGAATGGCTCTAAACGTTCTCCCCATCCAAGAAAGTCAGAGTAAGAAATAGTTGCATCGGAGATTGATGAGACTTTTGAAACCTTTATAGTTCTCTCGTCCAACTCATTTGATTCTGAATCGTCATTGAATAACTCACCAGAGTTAAAACGAACCTTTGCACCAAAACCGCGTGCAGCCGACCATCTACGAGACAGAGCCGGTGCGCTAACTACTCCAACTATTACTTCTTCATTACCTGACACATTAATCTCAACCAATGCAAGTAGCGTTGCCCATATTGGAACTCCACGCATAAAATTTTTAGTTCCGTCGATGGGATCGATTACCCAATAACGAGAGCTTTCACCTTTATCAATCCCGAATTCTTCTCCAACTAGACCATCATTAGATCGATGAGTTGAAATAGCCTCACGAATCGCTGTTTCTACAGCACGATCTGCATCGGTCACCGGGGTTAAATCTGGTTTAGTTGTAACAATCAAATCCTGTGACTGATATCGATCAAGTGAAATCGCATCAGCAAGATCTGCAAGTGCATGGGCAAATGCAAGATCATCGTGTAGATCATTAGATTGGTGCGTTTGCGAGTTACCCATAATGATTGAAGTCTAATCCTCTAATGTGGTTGGAGCGCTCTCTTTTACTGCCAACAAGGAGCGAAGACTTGCCAACCGTGCTGTTCTATGAGGATTCGCAATTCCCTCAGGGCTAGCCCATGCATCTAGTTTGCATCTCTCTTCTGAGTGCGAGCAGTTAGAAAGACAGTTAGCTGCAACTTCTGATAGATCACTAAATGCGTCGATTATTTTTTGATTATCTATGTGTGACAGTCCAAATGCTCGAATACCTGGTGTATCGATAATCCATCCATGGCTTTGAGTATGGCCAGCACTAACTAATGGAAGTGCAATTGCACTTGATGAAGTATGTCGTCCTCGCCCAGTAGCCTCATTGACATCTCCAGTGAGTCGATCTGCATCCGGAACTAGTGCGTTTATAAGTGTTGATTTTCCAACTCCAGAGTGGCCAACAAGCACTGAAATTTTGCCATCCAAAACTTTGTGCAGAAGAGTTAAGTCTTTCTCTCGTGACGTGCTTTTGATTGCAGTTGGAATTATCTCTACATCAAGTCCTTCATACTCTGCCAAAAAACTAGGGACTTCATTTAAATCCGTCTTTGTTACTACAATTTTTGGAACTATTCCTTCAGTAAAGGCAGAGACAAGAAAGCGATCGATTAATCCACGACGTGGCTCCGGATTGGCTGCTGCAATAACTATTACAAGTTGTTCAATGTTTGAAACAATTGTTCTCTCCACTTGCGCAGAATCATCAACTGTTCGGCTTAAAGAATTTCGACGATCTTTTACGCTAACAATGCGTGCCAATGAGCCTTCACTACCAGAAGTATCTCCGACTAATGAAACCTGATCTCCAACTACAACAGATTTGGGACCCAACTCTCGAGCTCGCATTGCTGTAACAATTACCCCATCATCGGTAATACAAGTTTGACGACCACGATCGACAGTTGTTACTAAAGCTGAAATTGCATCTGAGTGTGAAGGTCTGTCTTTACTTCGTGGGCGCGTACTTCTACTGGGGCGCACACGGGCATCTGTTTCATCGTATTCACGTGGCGTCATGCTAAAAGAGAGCTCCAAAGACCTGGAAAATCAGGAAGAGTTTTGCGAGTTGTCTCAATATTTTCTACTTCAATATCTTTCACTGCTAATCCAAGAACAGCTCCTGCAGTTGCAAGTCGATGATCATCGTATGTGTGAAAAACTCCGCCATGAAGTGGAGCAGGATTTATTCGTAGTGCAGTTTCTTCTTCTACTACATCTCCTCCGAGTGAATTTATCTCTCTCGTTAAAGCAGCTAAACGATCTGTCTCATGCAAACGAAGATGACCTATTCCTCGCAAGTAAGAAGGTGAATTTGCAAGGGCGGCGAGTGCGGCAATAGATGGAGCTAATTCACCGACATCATGGAGATCAATATCTATTCCATGTATCTGGCCATTTCCAGTAACAGTTAATCCATTTTTATTTAAGGCAACAGAGCCACCCATCGAAGTTAATATGGAACGAAGCTGATCTCCGGGTTGTGTTGTAGCTTCTGGCCAATCAGCAATAGTTACGCTTCCTCCACAAACCATTGCAATTGAAAGAAACGGCGCAGCATTTGAAAGATCTGGTTCGATAACTAATTCACACCCATGCAGTTGACCTGGCTTAACGCTCCAGGTTTGTGCTTTTGTATCGACATCAACATCTCCACCAAACTGGCGCAGCATCTCTACTGTCATTTCAATATGTGGCATGGAAGGCATTTTTTCACCTTGATGTTGAACAACTAACCCATCGGTAAATGAAGGGGCAACCAATAAAACCGCTGATAAAAATTGACTTGATGCACTTGCATCAATAGTTAACTTTCCGCCTTTGATTAAACCCTTTCCTTGCAAAGTAAGTGGAAGGCTGTAGCGGTTATCATGATCAACAGAAATACCAAGCTCTTCTAGCGCTTTTATTACTGGCCCTAACGGACGTTCATAAGATCGTGGATCTCCATCGAAAGCAACATCACCCTGAGCAAGTGCTGCCAGAGGAGGTAGAAATCGCATTACAGTACCTGCGTTACCAACATCGATTTTCACTCCTCCAATTAATGGAGCAGGGGTAACTTTCCAATGAAGTTCTTGCACTCCATTAATCTCAACATTTTTTTCTTCAATACCAATCCCAAGAGATTTTATTCCGGCAACCATTAATTGGCTGTCTCTAGAAACTAATGGGCGACGCAAAAGGGAGGGTGAATTGGCTTGTGCAGCCAAAATTAGTGCACGGTTTGTAACGGATTTAGATCCAGGAATGACAACGCTTAACTGAACTGGTGATGCCCCACGATAAATGGAAGGCCAGTTAATGTTCTGTGTCATCGGTACATTCTATCCCCTGTCGATAAGTTCAAGGTTTGAATAATGAAAACGCCTCATGCCTGCGATACCCTTGAATTATGTGTGGCAGATATGCGCAAACCGCCGATATGCGCGAACTTATGGAGCAATTTGAAGTATCAGGAACTGCTCCACAAAATAGCCTGCCATTGAATTGGAATATTGCGCCTACAAATCCCATTTACATTATTAGAGGCACATCGCCTGATCTTGCAACTGTTTCATGGGGTCTGATAGCTCCCTGGTTAAAGAATGTTCAAGAAGCAAAAAACTCTCAATCGCGTGCTATTAATGCGCGAAGTGAATCTATTTTTGAAAAACCAACTTTCAGAGATGCCTTTCGAACAACTCGATGTTTGATTCCTGCAACGGGATATTACGAATGGGCAACTGCACTTGGTAAATATCGGCCCAAGCAACCTTTCTACATCTGTGCAAAAGATGACAAGCAACTCTCTATTGCTGGAATTTGGAGTAGTTGGATTGCTCCAAGTGGAGAAGTAATGGAAACTGCTTCAATAATTACTCAGGAAGCTCAAGGTGAACTTGAAGCAATACATAGTCGAATGCCTGTCTTTATGCCCACTGACCGGTGGAAGCAGTGGCTAGATCCGAAAGAAAATAATGTGGAGAATCTGAAGTCATTGATGGTGGTTAAACACCCCGATTCTCTGGTTACGGCTCGTCCGGTTTCAAGTGCAGTTAACTCTGTTGCACACAATGGAAAAGAGTTGACTGAGGAAACACCTCTTGGGGAGCCAGAAACACTCTTTTAGCGATAGTGTTTTGCGTGATGTCAATGGATTTAGTCAAAGAGAGCTCAGCGGATCGTGCTGTCCGCTTTGAGCGCGATGCTCTTGTTTTTACAAATCAGCTGTATGCAGCAGCTTTGCGGTATACAAAAAATCCGCATGATGCAAAAGATTTAGTTCAGGATACTTACTTAAAAGCATTCGCCTCTTTCCATCAATTTGAACCAGGCACGAATTTGAAAGCCTGGCTCTATCGTGTTTTAACGACGACTTTCATAAACACCTATAGAAAAGATCAGCGTCGTCCGCAACTTTCCTCTGGCGAAATTCAAGATTGGCAGTTAGCCGATGCTGCATCACATACGAGTGATCAAGGTAAATCTGCCGAGGTAGAGGCACTTGAAAACTTACCCGATAGTGATATCAAACGTGCGCTCCAGGATATTCCTGAAGAGTTTCGAATAGCTGTCTACTTGGCCGATGTTGAGGGCTTCTCATACAAAGAAATAGCAGAAATTGTAGGCGTACCCACCGGAACAGTCATGTCTCGCCTTCATCGGGGAAGAAAACAGTTACGGGAACGGTTAACTGATTATGCAAAGGAACTTGGATACAGCACCGATAAGAAGTCGGGGGCTAAGCCATGAGCGCACATTTCGAACTAGCCTGTAATGAAGTTTTAAACTCTTTTGTGTTTATCATTGAAGGAAATATCGAAGCTCCAGAAATGAATAAAATTGAAATTCATTTATCACAATGTCCTGCCTGTGAATCTGAACTTTCCCATGAGCAGTCCTTACGATCACTGATGCAAGAAACGCTCCGTAGAACTTGTAACGAACAGGCACCAGAAGAGCTCCATGCATCCATTTTTCGACAAATTCACGAGAACGCAGCCGGTACTTTTACAGAAATTCACACTCAATACAGCATGACTGAGATTTCAATAGAGATCGACGAGTTTGGACAAATTGAGCATCACGAGGTTCGAATTGAACATGGTGAAGAAATTGTGGTGTTAAACAATCCTGTTGATCCAGATTCACTTGATGGCCAGGGTAAATAAAGATGCAATTTTCTGAAGAAGTTCTTGGCGCAGTTGGACTAACAGAGATGATTGTTCGACCAGGTGATACTTCAGTGGCATTAGGGATTGGTGACTTACCAATCATCGCCCCGTCACAACTAATCAACCTAATGGAGCATGCTGCGATACTTTCTTTAGATTTATTCCTTGAAGCAGGGCAGACCACAATTCCTGTCAGCACCGAGTTTTTATCTCTATCACCCGCCAGTATCGGGGCAGAGTTACGAGCAACTTCACGTGTAATTAGTGTTGAAGATAAAGAGTTAACTTTTGAATGTGAAGTTTATGAACATGATCGTCAAATTGCAGCTGCTCAAATAAAAAGATCAGCGGTGGAGCGAGTATCTTTCCTCGCCCGCACCGCTGCGCTTAATTTGATGAGTGACTCACCAAATCACTAAATATTTACGCTTTCTTAGTTGCCCAGAAAATCTCTGCGATTTCATCAATTTTCGAAATTAACTTATCTGCGACTGCAATATCTTGTGTTCCTTTTGTTCCTGCTGCACCAGCAAGCTTGGTTGCATCATTAAAGAGTGTGTGTAGTTGTGGATAGGCTTCAAAATGAGGAGCCTTAAAGTAATCAGTCCACAGAACCCATAGATGTTCTTTTACTTGATGTGAGCGCTCTTCTTTAATTGCTACTGAACGTGATCGAAAATCAGCGTCGCTATTTGCTGCGTACTTTTCCATGCAAGCTTTCACTGATAGCGCTTCGATCTTTGCCTGCGCTGGATCGTAAACACCACATGGAAGATCGCAGTGTGCGTACACGGTAGTTTTTGGTGCAAACATTTCGGTCTCCTTTAATTGAACTTCAGGTGAGAGACTACCGCCCATGAGCAGATTTGGCACAGTCAAGGTGGCAGGGGGATCTATGGCACCTACCTATAAGGATGGGGCCTGGTTACTTGTTAGATGGTTTGGCAATTCACCTGAGAAAAACTTTGGTACTGGGCTGATTGGAAAAATTCTTGTTATTGAAAAGCGAGAACGTCCAGGAATCTTTCTTGTTAAAAGGCTAAAGAAAGTTGTTGACCAGAAATTTTGGGTTGAAGGCGATAACGAAAGCAGTACCGATTCTCGCCAGTGGGGCTTGATTTACAGTGATGAATTAGTTGGACAAGTAATTTTTACAATAAAGAAATAACTTAACGCGTAAACGCTTCAAGTAGTAAAGCTTTTTGCTCATCCTCATGCAGATGATGGCTTCCAGTTGCTGGGGATGCGGTTGCGCGACGAGAAATACGACGAAGAGTGCGTGCTCCGAATCCGTGACCACCATGTGCATCTGATGTTCGAAGTGCGATGTGCGACCACGGCCCTTGGTTTGCAGGTTCATCTTGTACCCAGAGCAGATTCGCATTTGGATGCTTATTTGCCTCTGCAACCATCTCATCAATTGGAAGTGGGTAAAGAAGTTCAACTCGAACAATTGCAGTTGAGTTCTCTCCCATTTTTGTGCGCTCAGCAACAAGATCATGATAAATCTTTCCTGAACAGAAAATTACTCGTGATGCATTATTTACAGTTGCATCACCAATTACAGGTTGGAAATATCCGCTGGTGAAATCGCTAAGGGCTGATGCTGCAGCCTTGAGCCGAAGCATTGATTTAGGGGTAAAGACAATAAGTGGACGACGAGTTGGGTTTTTTGCATGCCAACGAAGCAAGTGGAAATAATTTGCTGGACTAGCTGGCTGGGCAACAGTCATATTTTGTTCGGCACAAAGCTGTAAATATCTTTCGATACGTGCAGATGAATGATCAGGTCCTTGACCCTCATAGCCGTGAGGCAAAAGTAGAACTAATGAAGAACGCTCTCCCCATTTTTGTAGAGCTGAAGAAATAAACTCATCGATAACTGTTTGAGCACCATTAGCAAAATCTCCAAACTGTCCTTCCCAAAGAACAAGTGCTTCAGGACGCTCAAGGCTATAGCCGTATTCAAAGCCCATTGCCGCGTATTCACTTAGAAGTGAATCAATAACAAAGAATTGATTTTCATCATTGATCAGCGAGCGAAGTGGTGTCCATTCATTGCCATTTTCTTTGTCAATAATTACAGCATGGCGATTTGAGAATGTGCCTCGTCGTGAATCTTGTCCGGCAAGTCGAATCGGATGGCCTTCTTTAAGTAGGGATCCAAATGCGAGCATCTCTCCGGTAGACCAATCAATTGTTGCATCATTTAGTGATTCAACTCGCTTAGCTAACTGTGGAGTTAATTTAGGATGAACATGGAAGCCCTCAGGAAATGCAGATTGCGTTGCTGCAATCTCGCGTGCAGTGCTCTCAGAGATTGCTGTCTCGATCGCTGTTGCATCAGGTGCTACTGGGGGTTTGAAATTCGCATCTGAATTAAAGTCGGTATTAGTTAGTGATGCAAAGACAGATTCAAGTTGAGTTTGATAATCACGTGCGATCTCTTCAGCTTCATCAGGTGTGATGTCACCACGACCTACTAATGCCTCCGTATACAAAGTACGTGTTGATCTCTTTGCATCTACTAATTTGTACATTAATGGCTGAGTAAAGCTTGGCTCATCACCTTCATTGTGCCCGCGGCGGCGATAACAAATCATGTCGATGACAACGTCTTTATTGAACTCTTGACGATATTCGAAAGCTAATCGAGCAACTTGAACACATGCTTCTGGATCATCCCCATTTACGTGGAAGACCGGAGCCTGAATAATTTTTGCAAAATCAGTGGAGTATCCAGAAGTACGTGAAGCCTGTGGTCCTGTCGTAAAGCCAACTTGATTATTAACAACTATGTGAACTGTGCCGCCTGTGCGATAACCACCTAAGCCTGACATCTGAAGAACTTCGGCATTAACGCCCTGACCCGCAAATGAAGCATCTCCGTGTAAAAGAATTGGCAGAATAGAAAAAGCATTTTTAATATTGAGTCGATCTTGTTTAGCACGAACTATTCCTTCGAGTACTGGATTAACAGCTTCTAAGTGAGAAGGGTTTGCTGCCAAATACACTTTAGTTTGTGCGCCAGATTCGGCAGTAAAGACACCTGATGTTCCTAGGTGATATTTAACGTCACCAGATCCATGGATCTCATTTTCGGCATAGTGTCCTTGAAACTCTTGGAAAATCTGGCCAGCTGATTTTCCAGCAACGTTTGCCAATACATTAAGTCGTCCGCGGTGTGGCATACCAATGCAAACTTCATCTAAACCTTTTTCAGCTGCTGCTGAAATCACTGAATCAAGAAGTGGAATTACTGATTCTCCACCTTCAAGTGAGAAACGTTTTTGTCCAACAAACTTAGTGTGAAGGAAGGACTCAAAAGCCTCTGCACTATTTAACTTACGTAGAACGCGCAACTGTTCTTCACGCGGCAACTTGGCATATCCAACTTCAACACGTTCTTGAATCCATTGACGCTCTTGCGGCACTTGAATGTACATATATTCAACGCCAACAGATCGACAATATGCATCACGAAGAATTCCTAGTATTTTGCGAAGAGTCATAAACTTCTTGCCACCGAAGCCACCAGTTGCAAATTCACGGTCCAGATCCCACAAAGTTAACCCGTGGGTAACCACGTCAAGATCTGGATGTGAGCGTTGCATGTACACCAATGGATCAACATCTGCCATCAGATGACCAAATGTTCGATACGCCTGAATTAACTGTTGTACACGTGCGGTTTTATTGATTTCCTCATCGCGAGTAAAAGCAAAATCTGAAGACCAACGAATTGGCTCGTACGGAATACGTAGTGCAGCAAATATTTCATCGTAGAAACCTTCGGCACCTAATAAATACTCATGCATACGACGCAAGAAATCGCCTGACTGTGCGCCTTGAATAATGCGATGGTCATATGTACTTGTAAGAGTAATGACTTTACTTACTGCCATATTCACAAGTGTCTCTTCACTTGCCCCTTGGAACTCTGCTGGGTAGTCCATAGCGCCAACACCCAGAATTAAACCTTGACCTTGAACAAGTCGTGGAACTGAGTGAACGGTTCCGATAGTTCCTGGATTAGTTATGGACATAGTTGTCCCAGCAAAATCTTCGACTGTTAACGCACCTGCTCGTGCCTTTTTGATAATTGCTTCATAGGCGCTCCAAAACTGTCCAAAATCTAAATCTTCACAACCTTTAACGGAAGGAACAAGCAATTGTCGTGATCCATCAGGCTTTGCAAGATCTATTGCTATTCCTAAATTCATATGTTCTGGTTTGCCAATTGCTGGCTTTCCATCGATCTCACCAAAAAATGCATTCATCTCTGGCATAGCTCGGACTGCTTTAATCATTGCATACGCAACAATGTGTGTGAATGAAACCTTGCCGCCTCGCCCACGTGCTAAGTGATTATTCAAAACAATTCGATTATCAATCATGAGTTTTGCAGGAACTACGCGAACTGATGTGGCCGTTGGAACAGAGAGTGAGCCCTCCATCGATTGCACAACGCGAGCGCTAACTCCGCGAAGTGGCTCGAGCGTTGATGCAGATGGCGTAATTAAAACTGGCACTGGCTTAACAATTGGGTCCGCAGGTGTTGCAGGAGTTATTGCCTTTTCCCGTACCACTGGTTGTGTTGATGGAGTTGGTGTAACCGGTGGGGCAACTTGTGAAACCGTTGCTTGAGAAACCGGTTGTGCAATTGGTTGCGTGACTTGTTGCCCAGTTGCCTGTTGTACAGACTTTGGAATTGGTGGTGTTGGAGGTGAGTTTTTAACCGCACCTGGATTTACTGTGACAGTGGAACCACCATTTGAGCCAACAGGTGAACCAGGTTTATTTGCTTTAAAGTACTCAATCCACGCAGGGTCTACAGAAGTAGGATCCGCTAGATAATGCTCGTACATTTCATCTACGAGCCAATCATTTGCGCCAAAATCCTGTGCCGACACTGGCAAGCTCCTTTTGCATTGACTAGGGCCTAAGCCTATCGGCAGTAGCCTTCAAGCATAAACATTTTTATTTTATGGGCCTTGGCGAGATTGGCCACAGTTATTCAGGCGTCATTTGGCCTCAAAATACGGCACAGTTTGGCTATGGGATTAGCAGTCGTTACAGGTGCCAGTCGAGGCCTAGGTTTTGAGAGCGCTAAGGCGTTAGCGAACGCTGGCTTTGATCTTGCCATGATTGCAAAGGATCCAACCAGGTTAAATCTTGCTCAACAAAAATTGTCTGAGAGTTTTCCCAATCAAAAATTTACGGTCTACCAAGTTGATCTAGAGGATATTGCTGCGACTCGAGCAATCACCGAGAAAATTATTGCAAACGAAGAGACACCTGAGATCTTGATGATTGCTCATGGAGTAATGAGTGAAAAAATGTCAAAGACATTAAAGACGACTGACCAAGAATGGCGTCGCGTTATGTCAATCAACTTGGATTCTGTATTCACTCTAGTTAATGGATTAGTGCCCGCCATGGTCGATGCCAGAAAGGGCAGAGTCATTATTTATTCGGCGTGTTTAGGAAGAATGTCTGGACCAGGCACAGCGGGTGGTCTTGCGCCGTATCGAATTAGTAAAGCTGGTGTTAACGCATTCGTGAGAAATCTGGGTCATGAAACTGGTTTGGGTTCCCGTGGAGTATTAGTAGATGCAATCTGTCCTAATCATTCAGCAACAGATATGGGAGGTCCCGATGCACCCCGTACTGCCGAAGAAGGTGCAGCAACTGCAAACTGGTTAGCGATTCGCGAGTTTAATACTGGAGATATAACCGGAGTTTTGTGGGAAGACAACGAAGTAGTGCCTTGGTAACAAGTTAAAATTCTACGAAAATAAACTGTCTATATATCTGTTGGAATAGCGCGCCAGGTTGCAATTAAAGTAGTAAGTGCAAGTGTTGCAAGCGCTGCAGCGACAAACCATAACTTTGCCTGCAACATATAAGTAACTACACCCAATGCAATTAAGTTTGCTAGAACCGAAGGTGATCTTCCAAAGTACTTCCCTTTGCGATAACCAACAGCTGAAATAGCTAGTCCACCTGAACCCAGTAGAGCGAACAAGAGCACACCTAATAAAGGCAACAACTCAAATGAATCAGCAAAAATAGTTAGCCCAACTAACCACATTGCTAATGCAAAAATCACTCCAGCCTCTAGGAACAGTAGGGATGCCACTAGTGCGCGAGCTTTAGCGGCTTTGACAGAATCTGAGTTCACGATTGGAGTTTAACTTATGCCGCACTCTCATCACGTTGCTTAGGGGCGAGAGTAAGTTCAATTAACTCGCCTTCTGCATCTCGTGCTGCAACTTCTTTAAGTGATGGGCGACCAGCTTTGCGCTTTTTGGCAATGATGCGACCATCTTCAAATAGTTCACCACCCCATACGCCAGCTGGCTCTTGGCGAGATAAAGCGCCTTCTAAACACTGTGCTCGCACAGGGCATCCACCACATAGAGATTTAGCTTGCGCGACTTCTAACTCGTCCTCAGAAAAGTAGAGTTCAGGATCGCTAGTGTGACATGGCAAGTTAAATGATGAGCCATCGCTGTAGGTGCCTGTTACCGCATCTAAACCGATCTTCTCATCTGCCCAGCCTGGTACTAATAGTTCGCTGAAGAGAACGCTCATGTTCTCACCTCTTTTTCTGGGAAACTCTGTCTCCCTGTTGGCCGATTGTTATCGGGTACTGCTTCCGGTCTTTCTCTTATTGGTTATTTGTCTTTACTCGTTTGAGTTTTGTTCGTTTTAGAAAAAGAAAAAGGGCTCCGAATCCTTGTGGATTCGAGGCCCTTGGCTTCTAGTTCTATATCGAATTATTCGATTGAACCACCATTGGCCTCTTGTCCGGCATAAAAAGCTGCGTAAAACGCAGGCTTTGAGGTATGCCAAGAAGACTTTTTGGTTGTATGAGAAGCAGCGATCGCAGCAGAACGCGGTGCGTTTGCTGTTACGAATAATGAGTTAGACATATTCGTTGATCCCTTCTCTCATCTTCACTACCCGCCATGGATAGTGAAGTGTCAATGGTAAAGCATGGGCGACCTTACTTGCAAGGTGATTAATTTGAGCGTAAATGGCTAGTTAACTAGCCCTGCTTCGAGAAGAAATCGAGATGGCTTTCCACGATAACTCAGGCGCAGATCTGCCTTGGCTCGCGTGATGCCCACATAAAACAAACGTCTTTCTTCATCAATTGAAGCTTGATCAACTGTGGTGCTGTTATTTTCTAAGGGCAATATGCCCTCGCTGGCACCCATTAGAAATACACGTTCCCACTCCAAGCCCTTTGCAGCATGCAAAGTTGCAAGGGTTGTTACAGGCATTGTTGGAGGATTATTTTGAGAAACTAAATCTTCAACTTCGCGAAGATATGTGCGTAAATTCTTTGGAGTAAATGCGGTGTCAGCATCCAACTCTCGAGCAAGGTGTAGCAGAGCGGCAATTCCATCTATCGGTCCGCCTGTAAGAAATGGTTGAGCAAGTGTTCGAAGTTCATCTAGCCATTGAACTCCTTGCGTTGGAATAACAGATGCATTACGAACTAAGCGAAGAAAATCTCGAACTTCTTTACGCTCAAAAAAACGTTCGGTATTACGAACCTGGTTTGGCAAGTTTGCTGAGTTCATAGCTTTTTCTAAACCATTAAGCTGGTTATTTGTTCGAGCAAGGACTGCGATCTCTTGTGGGGCAACACCTTCTGAAATCAGTGCAGTAATGTCTCGAATAATTCCAGCAATCTCTGCTGACTCATCGTTATATGCCGTAATTGTTGGCTTTGATCCGTGATCATTTACCGCAACTAGCTCATTACCCATAGCGCCTTTGCGCAAGATGCTATTGGCTGTGTAGATAATCTCAGGCGTAGATCGATACCCAGTTGTTAAGCGAATAACTTGTGCATCAGGAAACCTGTTTGTAAATGAATTAAGAAAAACCGGTGTTGCGCCAGCAAATGAATAAATTGTCTGAGCAGGATCACCGACAACGCATAGTTCTTGGCGACTACCGAGCCATGCATTTAGCAAACGCTGTTGTAGAGGTGAGAAATCCTGATACTCATCAACGGTGAAAAAACGGTACTGGTCTTGAACTCTCTCTCGCACTTCGCGCTCTTGCTCAATCATCGCAGTGGTCAGAAGTAAAACATCTTCAAAATCAATTGCACGCTCTTGGTGCTTAACACTTTCATAAGCGGTGTAGACCTTTGCTAACTGTTCAGGATTAATCCGAGGTTTGACTGTGCGCTTTTGTGACTCTGCCAAATAATCTGAAGGTGCAATCTGTGAGACTTTTGCCCATTCAATCTCGGTTGCGACATCACGAAGAAGATCTCGCGAAGTTATTGAAAGTTCACTTTGAAGCTGTGCGCGCTTAATAGCCTCGGATAAAAAGCTTGATTTTGTAGTGATTAAGTCAGGTGTTCGGCCTCCGAAAACTTGGGGCCAAAAATAAGTTAACTGCTTTAAAGCTGCTGCGTGGATAGTTCGTGCAGCAACCGATGGAACTCCTAATGAGCGAAGTCGTGCCCGCATCTCTCCAGCGGCTCGAGCAGTAAAGGTAAGTGCAAGTGTTTTGTGTGGATCCATTGTTCCGATTGCAGCGGCATATGCGATGCGATGAGTGATTGCACGTGTTTTCCCAGTTCCTGCACCAGCAATTACACAGACAGGTCCACGTGAGGCAAGTGCAACAGCGCGTTGTTCGGCATCTAATGCGTTAAGAATTTCTTCAGCACGAAGATTTCCTACGGTCTCCAAGATTGCTCGCCTTGCAAATCGCTTCGTGAATAACCTTCTACACGTGTATACCAAGATTCAATCATTCTTCTTGCTACAGAGATTCCTGGTGGTAACAAAATTTCACCTGTTGCAACTGCTTGTTTCATCTCATCACGGCTTAACCAACGAACTTCAGTTATCTCTTGACCGTCTGGGCGGGCATCTTGCGGGCGATCTGCAAATGCTTCAAATGCAATCATGATGGATGCAGGAAATGGCCACGGTTGAGAAGTTATGTAATTAACTTGTGATGTGTAAACACCGGCTTCTTCAAATACTTCTCGCGAGACACATTCTTCAAATGACTCACCTGTCTCGACAAATCCAGCAAAGGTTGAAAAACGTTTCTCTGGCCAAATTGGTTGATGGCCTAACAAAATTCGATCCGCTGCATCTCTGACAAGAACAATTACCGCTGGATCAGTGCGGGGATGGTGTTGTGTTGAATCTTCGGTACATATGCGAGCGCTTCCACCCAAATCGATAACTGTTTGTGCGCCGCACTTAGAACAGTGAGTGTGGTTTTCATGCCAATTTGCTAAACCAACTGAATGCATTGCAAGAGTTAAGTCTTCTGCATCTAAATTGCCACCAACTTCACGTAATGTTTTAAACCCATGATATTTATCTTTTTCAAAATCACCTGAACCGTCATCGATCGGTTGATTAATCCAGGTTGTCCGCCAGGCAAAATATGGCTGGTTGTCCTCACGGCTTGTTCCAAGGAAAAACCGCTCGCCTTCAATAAAGCTCTCTAAAAGTTCTGCGACAGCAGCGGCATTGATAAAAGTTAACGCGTCATCTGTTGCGCTAACTCTGGAATCAACAAGGTGAATTATCTGAGCCTCTTTCCAGAGTTGCTCCAACTTTGCGGCGTCAGTGCGTAATTCGCTGCCACGATCAATTGGTGAAAGATTGAGTTCACTCATAGGGGTCAACGCTACTAGCCTTAGGCCGTGCTCGTAACCTCATGGAATCTGCTCCATGCAATGGCTATTCCCCCTACAAATGACATTTTGGCCGACCAGATAAAGGTTGGCCAGGCGATGCTAAAAATTAATGCCGATGTCATAGGGGTGCAAGAAGTAGATGAGAAGTTAGAGAGATCAGGAAAAATCTCACAGGTTCAATTACTTGCCGAATCAATGAAAGCCGAAGATTGGGCTTTTGCCCCAAGCATTATTGGAACACCAGGATTTAAATGGCGTGCACTCGGAAAAACTGATCTGCCGATTGTTACTGATAAAAATTCTCACACCGATGATGGAGCAGAGTTAGTTGGTGGTTATGGCATAGGGATCGCTTCAAAGATTCCTGTTAAACATTGGGACCGTATTGATTTAGGACGTTCAGTAATCGGCATGCCACTGATAATTCCTACTGAAGGTAAAAATGGAAAGCAGAGTGTCAAACCAATTTATGTTGCAGATGAACCAAGGGTTGCACTTGCAGCCACTCTTGAAAATGGATGGACGATTATTAACACTCATCTTTCTTTTGTGCCTTTCCTCAACATGTTACAACTTCGAAAAATTAAACGTTGGGCCAAAGAGTTAAGCAAAAAATATGGAACTCAAGTATTAATAATTGGAGATCTCAATCTTCCAAAAGGCATTCCAGCCCTAGCTTCACAATGGAAATCACTGGTGACACAAAATACTTATCCATCCTGGGGTGCAAAGATTCAGTTTGACTATATTTTAAGTGACACATTGAAAGCTGATCAGTTTGAAGCGTTAGATACGGTGGTTACAGGAATTAGTGATCACTTACCCATCCGAGTCAGGATCAAGTAGTTAACTAGATTATTTGTTTTGAACCTGAATTGTAGAAATGAGTTGAACTAAATCATTCTCGTTTAACAAATCTACTGGCTGATCTGTAACTCCAGTTGGAACGTAGTGAAAAGCAGCGCTTACCTTTGAAAGATCGCATCCAGATAGTTTTGCCCACGCTAAGCGATACATAGCCAGTTGAACCCGAGCAGATTCACCCAATTTCTTTGAGCCTGTCTTCCAATCCACCACTTGGAAACCATCTCCGTCAGAATAAATAGCATCTATGCGTCCACGGATGAGGACTCCGGCAATAGTTGTTTCAAATGGAACTTCAACGCGAACGGGAGTTCTTTTGGCAAAACTACTCTTTAGCCATGATGCCTTGAGATTTTCTAATGTTGAGTCCTCTTCAAGTGGATCTAAATAATCTAAATACTCTTCACCAAATAATGTTGCAGCATCTGTGAACTCTCGTTCAACCCATAAGTGAAAAGCAGTTCCTCTGCGTGAATACTGATCTTGACCTCGCGGCATAGGTCGGCGAATGTTTAAAGCTAATGCTTGCGGGTCTTCATGGAGTGCAACCAAAGTAGAGGTAGAAAGCCGAGTCGGAAGCACAACTTCAATTACATCTTTCTTTCCCAACTTCTGCTCTGTGATCAATGATTGGGCATCTAATATCCAAGAATTAATTGCCTCATCTTTATCTAAAGTTAAAGAGTGCTCTTTTGCTGAGTCAATTAAGGCGGTAGCAGCATCGAATTGAGCACGTTTGTCTCCCAAGTAATCGCGTGGCCATTGGGCATTGTGTGGATTTTCAAGGGTTGGATTTTCACCACCTTCTTCGGGAGCTATTGCATCGCTGATAAGAATGCCACCGTTACTGCTGGCAGAGGCGGCAATTATGTTAAAAATTATGCTGGGTGCAACAGATCGTGTTCCATCGCGCCACCAAGATGCTGTGCACAAGAGATGAGTGCGAGCACGAGTTACTGCAACATATGCAAGGCGCATTTCTTCACGCATCTTGATTTGATCTACACATAGGGTGCTAAAGGCTTTAATCGCTTTTGCTGCATCGCTATTTTTTTCGATTCCATCAAAGGTAAATGAAGGTAGCTCTGCTGCATCGCCTCTTAGAGGAAAGGGAACATGCTTTTCATTCTTTAACCAGTTATCTGGATCGCTTTTATTAACACCCGGAAATGTTCCTTCTGATAATCCTGGTACTGCAACTACATCCCATTCGGCGCCTTTTGCCATGTGAACCGTAAGAATCTGAATCACATCGGTGCGCACTTCAGGAGCGCCAACTTTCAAGCCCCCTTCTTCATCAGATGCAACGTCTAACCAATCCAAAAACGCTGAAATCGATCCACCGGTTCGTTGGAACTTGGCGGCTTCATCCAAGAAGCGGTCTAGATGTCTGCGGCCAGTTTGTGAGCCTTCACGTAAAACAATCTCTGTCTCTAGGGTTAAGTAGTTTTCTATTTCGGAGATTAAATCTGTTATTTGGCCGCCTGAATGAGCGCGCAGTCGGCGAAGATCTTGTGCAAAAACAACCAACCGTTGATAACCAATATCGCTAAACCCAAAGCTTTTTGCCGAAGTTATTTCATCAAGTGCATCGATTATGGATCCACTAAATTGGTCATCGGCCTCTAACTGCTCTGGATTTCCTGCTGCTATTTTTTTAATGAAGCTCTTAGAGTCAGCGTGCATAGACTTTGCTCGTTCGCGACTAAATGAACCTAATGCTGCAATATCACGTGGACCTAAATTGATTCTTGGGCCTGTTAGGTGGCGCATCAAAGATGAGCCAGCATCAGGATCTGTAATTAACTTCATTAAAGTAACAACGTCTGCAACCTCTGGAATATGAATCAGTCCACCAATTCCAATTACTTCAACTGGTAAACCTTGTTCACGCAGAGCGTTTTCTATCGCAGGAATCTGGCTGCGCTTTCGAACAAGAACTGCAAAGGATTTAGCATCTGCCGTGTTCCACAGCGCTTTGAAGTACTCGCCTATTCCAACTGCTTCACTCTCAATAGTTTCATAAACGCCATATGCCAGTTCGCCAGAACCTGCACCGTTGCGAGCTTCAAGTTCAACTACTTGTTGTCCACCAGTGCTTTTAATGTGCGTGCCGAGTGCATTTGCTGCTGCCAGAATTATTTTGTCGTTACGAAATGTAGTTGGAAGGGAAAACATCTGTGTTCCCTTTTGATCAGCTTGTTTTGGAAAATATTTTGCAAAAGATGCCATAGTTCCAGCAGATGCACCGCGCCATGTATAAATTGCTTGCGATGGGTCGCCCACAGCCATGACTGGATGGCCCGCTCCATATAGAGAGGAGAGCATTCGAACTTGAGACTGCGAAGTATCTTGGTATTCATCTAACAATACGACTTTGTATTTTGTGCGCTCTAATGCGCCAACGTCTGGAAAGTTTTCTGAAATATCTGCAGCCAACGACATTTGGTCATCAAATGAGAGCTCTCCAGCCGCTTTGCGCCGTTGCATGAAAAGCTCAACCATTGGAAGTAGTGAGTTTCGCTGTCGCATAGCTCTGACTACTGCTCTAGTTTCGTCATTAGTGCTTCCCGAAAGCTTTTGCATCTGTTCTAAAATCTCGTTATCAATTCTTTCAATATCGGCTGGATTGACTTGGTGTTCAAGCATGAATTTAGAAAGCCCTAACAAATCTTTTATTACAGTACTTACTGCGCTCTGATTACGGTAAGAATCATCTGCCCAATTTCGAACAACGTCAGATGCAATCTGCCAGATCGCCGCCTCTCCTAATGGTTCGGCATCTGCATCTATTCCGTAACGAATAGCATGTTCACTAAGAAGTTTGCCAGCATAGGAATGATAAGTAGTTACAGCTGTAGTCGTTGAAGATATATGTTTGAACTCTGGCAACTGTGAGAGTTGACGCAAACGTTTTCGAATTCGAACTGAAAGCTCTCCAGCAGCTTTGCGTGTAAAAGTTAAACCCAATATCTGATCTGGTGTAGCAAGATCATTTGCAACTAAATACAAGACTCGATTACTCATTGTTTCTGTTTTTCCAGAACCTGCACCAGCAACTACAACGGCGGGCTCTAGACCGCTTTGAATAATCTGGGCTTGATGAGATGTTATGGGCTTGATCTGTGAACCAAATTTAGGATGGGCCTGTAATTTAGCGATGATTTCCTCTGGTGAAAACTTCACCTTTTTATCTTCTTTATCCATACTCATTTTTCATTCACCGCGCGACCATCGTTTTGGACTGGGCAGGATTTTCTAACGGAGCAACCTTTGCAACGCTTATTTACTGTTGCAAAGAAGGTGGCTGCGCCCATACCTTCTCCAATATTTTCTATCTTCTCTTTTATTTCTTCTAGATTTATTGATCGTTGCTCTCGAATTGTTGCTCCTGCTGTATTTGTACCAAGGTAGACAAGTTCAGCCCCTGCGCTTTTTGCCCCATCGCTAAAGCCACCTTCTGCAATTCCTAATTGATAACTAGCCAATTGAAGGTTGTTTTTTGCCTCTTCTTTACTAATTGCAGTGTTTCCAGTTTTAAAATCGATAATAAATAGTGAGCCATCTGCTTCTACTTCGAGCCTATCGACGGTTCCAATTATTCGCGCACGTCCAAGTTTTACATCAAAACGAAGCTCGGCGCCCTTAATTTCTCGAGGCGTCTCCTTGTGATAATCAACGAATTTTTCTAACATCGTTACAGCGGTTTCAAGGTGTGATGCACTAACCCACCCGCTTTCTGGGTCAATTAACTTCCATGAACTCTCTAAGCTAGCAATTAACTCACTCTTAGTAGTACCTGGTTCTTGAATCATTTTTGCAGCAAATGCGTGAATCGCAGATCCTAAAACTTGTGCGGTGCTGTCGCCATTTGTTCCACCATTATTTTGTAGAAACCATTTAACTCCACACTCGACAAAAGATTCTGCGCCACTAGGTGAGACGATTACCTCTTTATCACTATCAATTACTGACTTGTCGGTACTCAAAGCAACCGAACCAATCCAACTACTTGGATTAGCTAAATCGATTCCGTTGTTGCTCATTGATTTAAGTAGTTGCGCTGCAGTTTGAGCGTTCTCACCATCTAACTGTGAACGCAGTTCTGCTACTAGCGCTGGAATAGTTATTGGTCGAGGTACCTGCGTTATTACTTTATCTTCTTCATCAATTCCACTTAGCATCACATCGATGGTTTCAAAGAACTGCGATGGCTCTTCGTCTTCGCGCTGAACTGCTGTAATTAACAATGAATTCTTTGCACGCGTGAGGGCAACATGAAATAACCGTTGCTCATCTTGCATAAGACCATTAGCAGCTAATAGATCAAGTTGATCGCGCGGGATATCAGGATTGCGATCTCGCTCTACTAAACGTTCAGATCCTAATAGTGAAGAGCGTTGTTTTAGGTTTGGCCAAGTACCTTCTTGCAAACCTGCGATTGCCACTAAATCCCATTGACGACCCTTTGCGCTATGCACGGTCAGTATCTCAACAAAATCTGGGCGCACTCCTTTTGCTGTGATTACGTCACCCGCAATATCTTCGTTTGTAATCTCATTAATAAATGCAGCAGGACCTGACAGTGGAAAACGCTCAGAGAATCTGGTTGCAGATTCAAACAACTGCATCACTGCATCTAAATCTCGATCTGCAGCAGCTGCGCGTAATCCAGATCGCAGGGATTGATTTCTCCAGGCATCAGATATTTTTTGGCCATCGCTAGCAACTGCGTTATCCCAAATATTCCACAAAAGATCATCGGCTGTGGCTTTTTTACTTCGTGCTACCGCGCGAGCACCCTTTAGCAGTTTATGAACTCTTAAAATGCAATCGCCGCCTTCAATGCTTAAATCACCATCATTGATTGCATCGAGCAATAGTTGTGAACCTGATCTCTCATCCCCTTCAAGTCGATTTGAAATAAGCGCTCTGCGAATTCTTCGAAGTGATATGGAATCTGCGCCACCAAATTCACTGAGCAATAAGCGCTCTGCAGTATCTAGATTGAGTGGCTGAGAATTTATGGCTACGCGAGCTAAGAGCAAAAACGGAGCAATTGCAGGATTTCCAGCAAGTGCTTGAAGCTCTGATGCAACTGGAATTCCTACTTGTGAAAATGCTCTGCGTAGCGCAATTGCTGTGACACCAGGAGTTCGAAGGATGACTGCCATCTTGTTGTATTCGATACCTTCGCGAAGATGTGCGCTGCGGAACTGATGTGCGATAAATGCAGCCTCTTCTGCCCCTGACCTAAAACGGTGAACTCCAACATGTCCAGCATCATTATTTACACACACTCTTTTGCGAGTAATAGGTGAGCCACGAAATGTTTGAACATAGTTATGGCCCACTTCAAATACTGCCTTAGAATTTCGGTACACGTTGTTTAATACGAACTCTTTCTTTCGATATGGATCTAACGCACCAGATAATCCATCTGGGTCTGCGCCTCGAAATCTTCCTACGCTGCTATCGGCGTCGGCGCATATAACTAGGTCATCTCCGGCAAGTAGAGATAAAAGCTCTCTTTGCGCCGGATCACTCTCTTGAAACTCATCGACCATGATTGTTGTAAATCTATTTCGAAGTTCCTGCAACAGAGCAGGGTTGTTGCGCAAGTGGAGAGATGCACGAGAAATTATCTCTGAGGGATCAATTCTTAACTTTGCATCTTGTGCAGAGATCTCTCGCATCACCATGGAATTGATGTATCGCTTCCAAAAAGATGCTGCGGCAGACCAATACTTTTCTCCCTGCATTTCTCCGAGTTTGGCTAGTTGATCAGGAGTAATTGCACGTTCTGATGCACGCAAAATTAAATCGCGTAGTTCTCGAGCAAAACCATCTGTGGTTAAGGCTAAGTGCAAATCTTCAGGCCATTCTTTAAAGCCATCTTGAATATCGCCTTGAAGTAATTCTTTAATAAAGGTTTCTTGTTCTGGGCCACTAAGCAAAATTGGATCGGGTCCACCTTTTGCTTTCATTTTAAGTATTGAAAAAGCTAATGAGTGAAATGTACGGGCCAATGGTTCATACATGGATTTTGTTGTACGTAAGGCAATTGCATCTCGGAGCTGTGATGCAGATTCTCGGCCAAAAGTAATTAACAAAATGGAATCTGGATTTTGCCCAGCGTTAATTCGTGAAAGCGCCGCTTCGATAAGTACCGTTGTTTTTCCGGTACCTGGACCACCTTGAACAACAACTGGGCCACCGCGGTATGCAACGATCTCTGATTGTTGTTTATCTAGTGCAATTGGAGCAGCCGAAAGTACTTGTCGTACGAGGGTAAAGGGCGCTTTGCTCACGGTCGTAATTCAACCGTAACCAACTGACGAATCAGGGATATTACGCTCTGAATCAAAAGGTGTAAGCGTTAGTTAGCGTTGAGGTTTGCCTTCTTTTGGCGAGAGGTTGCACGTGCTCGTTCATCTCCATTAAGGGTTACCTTGCGGATACGAACAACTGCAGGTGTAACTTCTACGCACTCATCTTCGCGGCAAAATTCCAATGCACCTTCCATGTTTAACTTCTTTGGCGGAATCAAGCGCTCTGATTCATCTGTTCCTGAAGCGCGCATGTTTGTCAATTTCTTTTCGCGAACACAGTTAACGTCCATGTCATCACTACGTGAGTTCTCACCAATAACCATGCCTTCATACACTTCATCACCAGGTTCAACGAAAATTGTTCCGCGATCCTGTGTTCCATAGAGTGCATACGATGTAACAGTTCCCATTCGATCAGAAACAAGTGATCCGGTACCGCGAGTACGGATATCTCCATACCAAGGCTCGTATCCATCAAATACGTGGTGGAGCAAACCAGTTCCACGTGTTTCAGTTAAAAACTCTGTACGGAAACCAATCAGGCCTCGTGATGGAACTTTGTAATCTAGTCGAATCCAACCAGTTCCATGGTTAACCATTTGCTCCATACGGCCTTTGCGCAGAGCCATCAACTGAGTAAGCACGCCAAGATATTCCTCTGGTGCATCAATTGTTAAACGCTCCATCGGCTCAGAGAGTTTTCCATTAATAGTTTTAGTAACTACTTGTGGCTTACCAACAGTAAGTTCAAATCCTTCACGCTTCATGATTTCAACAAGAACAGCTAGCTGAAGTTCACCTCGGCCTTGTACTTCCCATGTGTCAGGACGCTCTGTGTTTAAGACGCGAAGTGAAACGTTACCGACTAACTCTGCATCCAAACGTCCCTTAACTTGGCGAGCTGTCAAAAGCTTTCCACTCTTTCCTGCAAGTGGAGAAGTATTGATACCAATAGTCATAGAAATAGATGGCTCATCAACAATAATTGGAGGCAACGCATGTGGGTTTTCTATATCTGCAAGAGTTTCACCCAATGTAATTGTTTCAATACCAGCAACTGCAATGATGTCGCCCGGATGCGCCTCTAGCGCAGGTACACGCTCTAACGCCTCTGTAATCAATAGTTCTGAGACTTTAACTCGCTCTACTGTTCCATCAGTTTTCATCCATGCCACTTGCTGACCTTTTTTAATGACACCCTCGCGCACACGACATAGTGCAAGGCGGCCTAAGAATGCTGATGAGTCAAGGTTTGTAACGTGTGCTTGTAATGGTGCACCTTCATGATATTCAGGTGCAGGAATTGCAGAAAAGATTGTGTCAAAGAGAACATCTAAGTTTTCTTCCACTGGCATTCCACCATCTGCTGGACGCGTTAATGATGCTCGACCAGCTTTTGCTGATGCATAAACAACTGGAAACTCAATCTGAGCTTCAGTTGCATCTAGATCAAGGAAAAGTTCGTATGCCTCATCGACAACCTCTGCGATACGTGAATCTGGGCGGTCTACCTTGTTAATGAGCAAGATAACCGGCAAATTCTTCTCGAGAGCTTTACGCAAAACGAAACGGGTTTGTGGCAATGGACCTTCTGAAGCATCGACTAACAAAATAACGCCGTCAACCATTTCAAGTCCACGTTCAACTTCGCCACCAAAATCTGCGTGACCTGGAGTATCAATAATGTTTACGATTGTGTCGCCGCGTTTTACCGCGGTGTTCTTTGCAAGAATCGTAATTCCCTTTTCGCGTTCTAGATCCATTGAATCCATCATGCGATCTTGACCTTCGCCTTGAACTTTGTGAGCTGCAAAAGCACCTGACTGCCACAACATCGCATCAACCAACGTTGTTTTACCGTGGTCAACGTGAGCAATGATCGCAACGTTACGAAGGTTTTCGCGCTTTTTTAATGGCAAACCATCTAGGTGTGGCTGGCGCTTACTTGAAAAGGGTTTATTAGACATTGAATCGAAACTCCACTACATCTCCATCGGCCATTACATATTCCTTGCCTTCCATGCGGACTTTACCCTTAGCTTTAGCTTCGGTCATTGATCCTGCAGCAATCAGATCTTCAAAGCCGACGATTTCAGCCTTAATAAATCCCTTTTGGAAATCTGTATGAATAACACCAGCGGCCATGGGTGCGGTGTCACCTTTGTGAATTGTCCATGCGCGAGCTTCTTTTGGACCAGCAGTTAAATATGTCTGCAAACCCAAAGTATCGAAACCAACACGTGCCAAAGTTGCAAGTCCTGGTTCTTTCAAACCAATTGACTCCAACAATTCTAATGCATCCTCATCGCTGAGTTCTGCCAGTTCTGCCTCTGTTTTTGCATCTAAGAAAATTGCTTCTGCGGGGGAAACTAGGGCCTGCAGTTTTTTCCGTAAATCTCCATCATTTAACTCAGCGGCATCAACATTGAAAACGTAGAGAAATGGCTTTGCTGTTAATAGATGTAGTTCTTGTAAAAGCTCTAGATCGATTGAGCTTTGTGACAAAGGTTTGCCTGATTGCAGCCAATCATTTGCAGACTTAACGGCATCTAGCACTGCAGTTTTTTCTTTAGCAACACGGGCTTCTTTTTCTAACCGTGGAATTGCTTTTTCAATAGTTTGTAAATCTGCCAGCGCTAACTCTGTATTAATCGTTTCCATATCTGATGCCGGATCAATACGACCATCAACGTGAACAACATCGCCATCATTAAAAACACGTATCACTTGGCAGATTGCATCGGTCTCACGAATATTTGTTAGAAATTTGTTTCCAAGTCCTGCGCCTTCAGATGCTCCCTTAACAATTCCTGCGATATCAACAAAAGAGACTACGGCTGGAAGAATTTTTTCGGAGCTAAAGATCGTGGCTAATTTGGGTAAGCGCTCATCTGGCACTCCCACCATGCCCACATTGGGTTCAATCGTGGCAAAGGGATAGTTGGCAGCAAGCACGTTGTTTTTAGTCAGAGCGTTAAAAAGGGTGGACTTACCCACATTTGGCAGTCCGACTATTCCAATTGAGAGGCTCACGAGGAGTAGAGCCTACGCGGGATTGTCAGTGCTTCCTGCCACGATAGGCCCATGCCCGCTTACCTAACGCCCTTATTGATAGGTGTATTAACCGGAATCACTATCGGTTACCTACTTTCTGCCCTCAAATTCAAGAATTCCTCGGGTGATCAAGCTTTACTCAAGGAGTATAAATCACAGTTAGATGCAGAGCGCAGTAAAACTGAGGGTGCAATTAAGTTAAATGCCGAACTTGTTGCGATGAAAGAGTCGGTCAATAAGTTGTCACAACAATCTAACGAAGCAAATCGTATTCGTACTGAGGCAGAGGCAAAGCTAAATACAACAATTAGCGAAATGCGAAGGGCTTCGGAATCTATTTTTGATGAGACGAAAAAAATAGCTGGCGCACTTTCTAACACACAGACACGTGGAAAATTTGGTGAGGCGCAGTTAGAACTACTGTTGGAAGGCGCAGGATTAAGACAAGGCCATGAATACACAAGCCAGCGCTCAACAACAGATTCTGACTCAACTGGAATTCCAGATGTAACTGTAAACATGCCAGGCGGAAGCCTTCTATTTATAGACTCTAAGTTTCCCTTTGATCGTTTCCTAGATGCCTTTGCAACACAAGATCAAAGTGAGCGAGATGAATTCTTGCAACTTCATACAAAAGATTTACTCAAGCACGTAGAAGCTTTGGCAAAACGTGGCTATCACAAATCTCAAGGCTCACCTGACTTCGTTGTTCTCTTTGTTCCCTTTGAAACTCTTTTGTCAGAGGCTCTGCGCTTAGATCCAATGCTGCTAGAAAAAGCCTTTAAAGCAGGAGTCACTATTGCAACCCCAACCTCAATGATGGCCTTGCTTCGCACAATTGGATACATTTTTTCCAGAAACAAGTTAGCCGAAAACGCAGATGAGATTCAAAAGGTTGCGAGTACTTTCTTAAAGAACATCACTTTGCTTCACACTAAAATTGTTGCCGTTGGCAAAGCAATCTCATCAACCTCTAAGGCTTATGAAGATCTGGTGCCTACGGCTGAGAAAACTGTCTTGGCGCCAGCTCGCCGGATTCATAACTTGGGAGTTGCTGGAGATAAAGATAAATTAGCCATTGCCTATCCTGAAGCACCTGGTGCGGTCAGGGAGTTAAAGAGCGCGGAGTTAGATGGCGGAGATGATTACATCGATGCAGAAGAGGTTGAAGAGCAATGAGCACATTTCAAAAAGTAGCGATCCAAGGCCCGGGACTTAAAAAGGAGGGCGTTGTAGTTCTACAGACATTGTTTATTGGTTTTTTTGTTTTTATTGAATCGGTTTTTCGCAGCGGCGTTGGAGTTATTACTGGAATTGCAATTTGTGGTGCAATGTATGGCTCACTGCGTTTTGGTCGCCCAGGCACAACATATGTCTCTGTTGTAACTCCACCATTGGCCTTTGCTGCAACATCGCTACTGACAACAATAGTGTTGGTGGGATTCAGGCCATCAAGAGTTGGAATTGATTTTATTGCAGCCCTTGCAAGTGAAGCACCATTTCTAATTGTCTCGGCCCTCTACGGTTGGTTTATGTACTTTAATCAAAAGGCAAAGAAAAAGCCTTTTAAATCAGAGAATAGAACTGCATAACTAAAGATTCATGCGATTACGGTTTCTAAAAAGAAATTAGATCTGCCCAGCTGCTTTCATGTCTTTGCGTAGCTCTGGTGGCAAAGCAAAAAGCAGTGATTCTTCAGCCGCTGTAACTTCGGTTACTTCCTTAAATCCCATCTCGGCAAGAGATTTGAGCACATCTGTTACAAGAATCTCTGGTACCGATGCACCACTTGTGACACCAATTGTCTCTACACCTTCAAACCATTGGTCCTGCATCTGTTCTGCGTAATCAACTAAGTAGGAAGCTTTTGCTCCATACTCAAGTGCAACTTCAACCAAGCGCACAGAGTTAGATGAATTAACAGAACCAACAACGATGACAAGATCAGACTGCGGTGCAATTGCCTTAATGGCCTCTTGTCTGTTTTGAGTTGCATAACAAATATCATCACTTGGAGGTGCCTGAATATCTGGAAAGCGCTCTTTTAATATTGCAACTGACTCTAATGTTTCATCAACTGACAAGGTGGTTTGTGAGAGCCAAACTAAATTTTTTCCAGGTGTTGGCTGAACTGTTCGAGCACCTTCTAATCCATCGACAACTCGAACTTGACCCACTGCTTCACCAGCTGTTCCTTCAACTTCTTCGTGGTGGTGGTGGCCAATGAGCAAAATCTCTGAACCTTCAGCGGCAAAGCGGCGCACTTCGTGGTGCACTTTTGTTACAAGCGGACAGGTTGCATCAATTGTCTTGAGATTTCTTGCAGCTGCCTGTTCGTGGACTAATGGTGAGACGCCGTGTGCGGAGAAAACAACAGTTTTACCTTCAGGAACTTCATCAGTTTCATCAACAAAGATTGCACCCTTTGCTTCAAGGGATGCTACGACGTGAATATTGTGAACAATTTGTTTGCGCACATAGACCGGCGCTCCATAGAGAGCCAAAGCTTTTTCAACTGTGATAACTGCGCGATCTACCCCTGCGCAATATCCGCGGGGCGCCGCAAGCAGAACTCTCTTAGCCATGGGCTCAGTCTATTAGGCTCTATCCATGTTTGAAACTTCAAGTGAAGCCCCGGCAACGGTTCGGGTAGTTACTGAAGCCATCAAAGAGTATGTAGATCGTTTGGGTCCTATATGGATCGAAGGCGAGATCAGCGAACTAAATGAACGCAGTGGAATGATGGCCTTTATCCGATTGCGTGATCCAAGCGTCGACATGTCAATTTCGGTAATGTGTCATAAATCAGTGATTGCAGCTGCGCAGCCACTTCCAGCAAATGCGAGAGTAGTTTTGTATGCAAAGCCATCTTGGTACACAAAAAATGGTTCGCTTTCTTTTTCTGCTCGAGAGATTCGCCAAGTTGGTGTTGGTGAACTTCTTGCACGATTAGAAGCTTTAAAAAACACTCTGGCACAAGAAGGTTTGTTTGACTCCGAGCGCAAAGTTGCGCTTCCGCTTTTGCCACAAAAAATTGGACTTATCTGTGGTCGAAATACTGATGCTGAAAAAGATGTAGTTGAAAATGCTAAACGCAGATGGCCAAGCGTTCAATTTGAAATTAGAGAAGTAACAGTTCAAGGTGCTGCCGCCGTAAGTGAAGTATCAGAAGCTCTTCGAGAGTTAGAAGTTGATAAAACTGTTGAAGTAATCATCATTACCCGTGGTGGTGGCTCTTTCGAAGATTTGCTTCCATTTAGTGATGAAGGTCTTGTTCGCTTAGCAGCTTCATGTAAAACACCTATTGTGAGCGCGATTGGGCATGAGAAAGATTCACCTCTTTTAGATTTAGTTGCTGACTATCGAGCATCAACACCCACAGATGCTGCCAAGCGAGTTGTTCCAGATATTGCAGAAGAGATTGCCATGATTACAGCGTTTAAGGATCGCGCTAGACGTCGCTTGGTAAATTTAATCGATCTTGAAAGCACAAGAATTACAAACTTTATGGCGCGTCCAGTAATGAAAGATCCTATGGTTTTAGTTTCAAGCAGAGCAGAGGTAATTGCTGCATTGAAAGATAGATCTAATAGATCTTTTGCTGCCAGACTAAAGTTAGCTAAAGAAGAGTTAAAACAGATAAAGGCCCGTGTTCGCGGGCTCTCCCCGCAAGCCACATTAGATCGCGGATATTCGGTAGTTCAATTAAGTAATGGCGAAATCCTTACCGACCCAAAACGGTTAAAGGCCGGTGAGCAACTACGAATGCGCCTAGCAAAAGGAGAGGCCGCAGCCACCGCTAATGGACCAGATAAGTAAGGGCACATGAGCATTTTTAACGTCGAAGGCAAAGAGAGAGTAGATTTATCCCATGAGTGAGGCCAAAAAGATTTCGTATGAAGCTGCAAGAGATGAACTTGCTGAAGTTGTTGAATCACTTGAAGCAGGTAGTGCGACCTTGGAAGAATCCCTAAAACTGTGGGAGCGAGGCGAAGAGTTGGCCAAGATCTGTCAGGAGTGGCTAGATGGTGCCAAAAAGAAATTAGATGCGGCTAAGCCATAAATGCCTCAATTTACTTACTCTGAACTTTTACCGTTAGGGCCAGACACAACTAAGTACCGCCTAGTCAGCAAAGAGGGCGTGAGTGTAATCAAACTCGGCGACAAAGAGTTTCTTCAAGTTGAACCATCTGCTCTAGAAAAGTTAACGGCAGAAGCAATTCACGATATTTCACATTATCTACGTTCAGATCACCTTGCACAGTTAGAAAATATTGTTAAAGACCCAGAGAGTTCACCCAATGATCGCTTTGTAGCTATCGATCTATTAAAAAATGCAAACATCGCAGCTGGTGGAGTTCTACCAATGTGCCAAGACACAGGTACTGCACTTGTTATGGGCAAGAAGGGTCAATTTGTCTTGACAACGAGTAAAGATGAAGTTGCAATCTCACAGGGAATTTATGATGCGTTTACTCAACTAAACCTTCGATATTCGCAGATGGCCCCGGTGACAACATGGGAAGAGAAGAACACTGGCAATAACTTGCCAGCACAGATTGAGATTTACTCAGATAGTGATCATCCAGATGAGTACAACTTGCTTTATATCGCTAAGGGTGGCGGAAGTGCCAACAAATCTTTCTTGTATCAAGAAACTAAAGCAGTTTTAAATCCAGAATCATTTATGACATGGCTCGATGAAAAACTTCGCTCAATTGGCACTGCAGCATGTCCTCCGTATCACCTAGCAATAGTCATTGGTGGCACAAGTGCTGAGCACACAGTTAAAACAGCCAAGTTAGCTAGTACGAAGTATCTGGACTCACTTCCAACTACTGGAGATGCTGCAACTGGGCATGGGTTCCGAGATAAAGAACTTGAAGTCAAGGTTCTGGAGTTAACTAGAACACTTGGAATCGGTGCACAGTTTGGTGGCAAATACTTTTGCCATGACGTCCGTGTTGTTCGACTTCCACGCCATGGTGCTTCACTTCCTATTGCGATAGCTGTTTCTTGCTCTGCAGATCGCCAAGCAAAAGCCAAGATCACCAAAGATGGAATCTTTCTAGAAGAGTTAGAGCGCGATCCTGCGCACTTTCTGCCAGAGACAACTGATGCTCATCTAGATGATGCTTTTGTAGCAATTGATTTAAATCAACCAATGGAAGCAATACGGGCTGAGCTTTCTAAGCATCCAGTAAAAACTCGAGTTTCATTAACTGGAACCATGGTTGTTGCCAGAGATTTAGCGCATGCAAAGATTAAAGAGATGATCGATGCAGGAAAGCCTATGCCTGAATACTTAAAGAAATACGCTGTTTATTACGCAGGTCCTGCAAAGACACCAGCTGGATATGCATCAGGTTCATTTGGCCCAACAACTGCAGGTCGCATGGATTCTTATGTCGAGTATTTCCAATCACTCGGTGGTTCTATGGTGATGCTTGCAAAAGGTAATCGATCCAAAGCGGTAACAAATGCATGCAAGACACATGGTGGCTTTTATCTTGGATCAATCGGTGGACCTGCAGCCCGTCTTGCACAAGACTGTATTAAGAAAGTAGAAGTTCTAGATTTTGAAGAGTTGGGTATGGAAGCTGTTTGGAAAATCGATGTTGTAGATTTTCCTGCATTCATTGTTGTTGACGATAAGGGACAGGATTTTTATGCCGAGACTTCCGTGCCTTTAAAGATTAGTACTAGACCAGAGATTTAGATCTGCCCTAAATTATTCCCGGGTTTTAGCTTCGGTTGTTTAGTACCAGTTACTTCGCTTGTGCTTTGATAAAGCTTTACATGGGGTCTCATAACGAATACTTATATAGCGAAGCCCCCAACGAATCTGAGTTACCGGATTTGTTCGCCAATCTGTTGAAACAACATCCATTTTATTGGCAGGAAGTGCTTGAGCAATTCCATGCGCCCCAGATCTTTTGTTGTGAGCTTTGTAGCGCCAGTTACTTTCCTCAGTCCACAGTTTTTCTAGGCATTGGTACTGAACTTGCTTGAATCCATATTCATTAAAGAGGATGTCCTTGGCAACTTTTTTAGCCCCGTAAGGCGAGCGCGCTAGTTCAACTTGAATATTTGCTGCCGAAACTAAGGCTAAATCTTTGGAAAATATTGCTCCGGCAATCGTGGTGAAACTCTCTCCAAGAAAAGAAGTCTCGGAGCCGGGATCGATTGCGACCACAGATTTTGAGGCCTCAGAGCCCACAACTGAATTCTCCGTCGCATTTGCTTTGGGCAAAAAAGTAAGAGCCAATAAAAGGGCACCGATAATCGTCCAGGCGACCACAGCCTTCTTCGTGAACATTCCTGCAATAGCTGTTATCGAACTCATCTCTGGTACTCCCTTCTGACTCATCACCGTGGACTAGTTCCCTAATCCTTTGGCCCTCACCCTTACCGATCCTTACTCTGGTCCCATGGCCAATTAGCCTCAAAAGAGGCTTCATGAACTACGGGGATGTGGCTATCGTGCGCCAGGAAAGCGCCTTGGGCAAATCAAAGCCCGCTAAAGTCGCAAATTCACAGGTAAGTCTTTTATTGTGGATGGGTAAAACCGCAGGTCAGTTAGGGTAATGTCCGAAATGCACCAAATGTGACTGTGAGATTGAATTTCAGGCAGTTAGTTTGAAACAGGGCCCTCTAGAAGCTCGGTGACTAGGGCAGCGATCGGCGAGCGCTCGCTTCTGGTCAAAGTCACGTGGGCAAAGAGCGGGTGGCCCTTCAAAGTCTCGACCACGGCCACAACTCCGTCATGGCGGCCGACTCGCAAGTTGTCCCTTTGGGCAATATCGTGGGTCAGCACCACCCTGGATGCCGTTCCAATTCTGGAGAGCACGGTCAACAAAACACCGCGCTCTAGGGATTGGGCCTCATCAACGATGACAAAAGAGTCATGAAGTGATCGGCCGCGAATATGGGTCAGTGGCAAAACCTCAATGAGGCCTCGGTCGATAATCTCATCGATAACTGCCTGACTCACTAGCGCGCCCAAAGTGTCAAAGACGGCCTGTGCCCATGGCGACATTTTCTCGCCTTCAGATCCTGGCAAGTATCCCAACTCTTGGCCGCCGACTGGATAGAGCGGGCGAAAGATAACCACTTTCTTGTGGAGACGTTTTTCCATTACCGCCTCTAACCCGGCGCATAAAGCCAGCGCTGATTTTCCAGTTCCTGCCCGCCCGCCAAGGGAGATGATGCCAATTGATTCATCAAGCAAAATATCTAAGGCAATTCTTTGTTCAGCGCTTCGGCCATGTAATCCAAAAGCTTGGCGATCTCCTCTAACTAACTTCAATTGTTTATCGGCAGTAACACGGGCCAAGGCACTGCTCTTTTGAGAATGCAAAACAATTCCGGTGTGAACAGGAAGTTGATGTGCTGCTTCATGATCTGCAAGTTCGCGTGAATAAAGGTCATCGATTACAGAGGAGTCAACATGTAACTCTTCAATCCCAGTCCAACCACTATTTGAAACAAGCTCTGCTAAATACTCTTGCGCCTCTACTCCCACCGATGATGCTTTAACGCGAAGTGGTAAATCCTTTGATACTAGAACTACGTCTTTGCCATCTGACATAAGATTTTTTGCAATTGCAAGAATACGAGTGTCATTGGTTCCATCGCGCAAGAAGCCATTAGGTAGAGTCGAAAGATCTGTGTGATTGAGCTCGACAGATAAGGTGCCACCTTCTGGTGTAATCGTTAGCGGTTTATCTAATCGACCATGAGTTATGCGTAAATCATCCAACGCACGAAGTGCAGCTCTGGCAAAGTAGCCGAGCTCTGGATGATCTCTTTTAGTCTCAAGCTCCCCGATAACGGCAATCGGAATGATCACTTCATGTTCGGCAAATTTAAGCAGGGCCCCTGGGTCTGCAAGCAAAACGCTAGTATCTAAAACAAAGGTTTTTCGACCTTTTTCGACCTTAGCAGCCAATGCTTACTCCTACATTTAATTGTATTGGGGGGGCTTTCTTCCGATAGTGAAAAGGTAGAACCAATTGGCTATTAATTTGTGCAGACACGCTAGAGGCTAAAGTGAAATTTGACCTTTTTGTTTATGAACCAAAACGTCGTTGTCTCACAGAGTAAGAACGCAAGGCTCGAAGAAAATCAACCCTACGAAAATCAGGCCAATACGCTTCACAAAAGTAGTACTCAGATGAAGCGCTTTGCCATAGTAAAAAACCACCTAAGCGTTGTTCCCCTGATGTACGAATCAAGAGCTCTGGATCTGGTTGACCGGCTGTATATAAAAACTTTGAAATATCATCTGCTGTCAGCTTTGTTGCAGCATCGGCAATTGAGCGCCCTGCATTTGCTTCTTGGCCCATGTAGTTTTTGACGGCGTCAACAATTTCGCGTCGCCCGCCATAACTAATAGCAACATTTACCTCTACCCCATCATTTCGGATGGGTTTCAGGGCGTTAAGTTTTTCCTGGAGCCAGGCTGGAAGTAAATCCATGGCCCCTACAGCTTTGATATTCCAGCGGCCCGTGGCTGCCAACTCATCAACGGTTTCACCAATGATCTTTAGCAGAGCATCTATTTCTTCTTGGGATCGCTTGAAGTTATCGGTTGAAAGCAACCACAAAGTAACAACTTTAACTTGGGCATCTTCGCACCAACCCAAGAACTCAATAATTTTTCCAGCGCCCGCTTTATGCCCGTGCGGATCATGTGCAGTTGGATTTGATTTAGCCCATCTTCTATTTCCATCCAAAATCACGCCAACGTGATGGGGGGTTTTTGAAAAATCTAGAGACCGAACTAAGCGCCGTTCATAAAGCGGATAGAGCAGCGATTTAACTACTTTACGAATACTGACGAACAACTCTGCGCTCCGCAGCAAATGAGGCAATTGGAAGTGTGCCTGCAAGAATTAACCACACTGTTTTTTTGAGTGACCAACGTGCCTTTGTCGCAAATTGAAGAGCAGTTAATACATAGACCGCATAGATCCATCCATGAACAAATGGAATCCAGGCAACCATAGATTTCCAATCATCATTATTGAGAAGATAGGCAACTGGTAAATCTACAAACCATAAAAGCAAGGACATTACGCCTGCGATTATTGCCATAACCCTAAACCGCTTCAATGCACCGCTCATGTGCTTACTCTACGACGATAAAAGGGTAGAAAGACAACTACGGCCGCCATAAGCCACCAGATCACCACGTAAGAAAGATGCTGCCAGTAAAAGCCAGGGATTCGAGACTGCAATTTCTCTGGCACAACCCTGGTCCGTTCAAGTGATTCGGTTCGAGTAGCTTCCGAAATTGCGACGATATATCCATCAAAGAGGTCCAGGTCAGTTAGGGAAACTACAACTGCGCTGTCTAACCGTGATATCTCTCCGGGTACGTTTCTGGCGCGATCACCATCTTGGCTAGCAACAAGTAAACCTTCTATTTGAATATCCATCGATTGCTGAATATCAGGATTTAATAATCTTTCAGACCAAAGTCCGCGCACCACCAAGATTGCAGAACTATCTCCGATCTGTAAAAGCGCGGACTCCCAATCTTGAATTACTCCATTTCCATCTTTTTGATTAGCAGCTTTAAAATTTGCAATGTATTTACCAGTTATGGAAACTGTTCGATTTAAAGCTGATGGGGGAATTGCCTGTCGAGGGCTAGTAATTGATTCAAGTGGAACGACATTGGTATCAACTACTAAAGCTACTTTTAAAGATTCCTTTAAATCTGCAGCACGTTGTAATTGCCACAAACCTAAGGAGACAAAAAGTGCAGTAACGAGTAAAACTGCAACCGTTTGTCCAAGTTTGGTAAGAAAACTACTCTTTTGAGTCATCGCTTCGATTAACACCCATGAAGCGCTTGTAGAAACTACGCAACAGGAATGCGACGGCAATCACCAGCAGGCCAACTGTCAGAGAACCTGCTGAGCCCATAAATACATCTTCTTCCATGAGATAATCATGTCATGCAATCGCAAAGCCCGTTTGATTACGATGACCGTTACGGCATTAAAAAAGGTCGGAGCTGGGTTGGTTTTGCAGTTTTCATCGCAATCGCTGGTATCGGATGGGTCACATGGGCCGGCCTTCACCATTCAAATCCTGCAATTCGAGTTCAATTGATTTCATTTATTGTCACTAGTGATCGCGAAACATCAGTTCGCTACTCAGTAGATAGAAATGGTGTTGATGGTCCAGTGATTTGCACATTAATCGCTAGGGATTATTACAAGAATATTGTTGGTCAATTAGATGAAGAGATTGCCACCGGAGAAGGAAAAGTGGAGTTAACTACTGCAGTAGCCACACGCATAGAGGCCGTTAATGCCGATGTGCAGGGTTGTCGCCCTAAGTAAGTAAGCAGTATCTTTAGACCTTATGACTCAGACATGGCTTACTCAAGAAGCGGCTGATCGCTTGCAAAGTGAACTGACCTTTCTTGAAGGTCCAGGTCGCAAAGAGATCACTGCAAAGATTGAAGCTGCGCGCGCTGAAGGTGACTTAAAAGAAAATGGTGGTTACCACGCAGCCCGCGATGAACAAGGCAAAATGGAAGCCCGCATTCGTCAGTTAAAGCAGATGTTAGAGACCGCCCATATTGGAACACCGCCTGCAAGTGCCGATGGCAATGTTGGCTCTGGAATGGTTGTTACGGCGATAATCGCTGGCGATGAGATGAAGTTCTTACTTGGTTCTCGGGAGATCTCTTCAGGTGACCTAGATGTCTATAGTGAAAACTCACCCTTAGGTGCGGCAGTACTTGGTGCTGAAATTGGCATGAAGGTTAGTTACACAGCACCAAATGGACGCAAGATTTCAGTTGAAATTGTTGCCGCCGAATTTTATGCCTAGTTAATATTCCTGCTTAATCTAGGCAGAAGTGTTTTTATACGTACGAATGCTCAGTGGAATAAAAATTAACATTAACAAAAGCATGTAAATCAAAGATGTTTCTAATGGATTTTGACTTGGCCAAGAGTTAGCAGTTGCACCAAATTGATTTTCTAATCCAAATAGCTGGCGGCACGCGGCAACCATAGATGAAACTGGATTCCACTCAGCAAAGTATTGAAGCACTCTTGGCATTCCTGTTGTTGGGGCAAATGCATTGGATAGGAAAGTAAGTGGAAATGTAATCAAAAATCCAACATTTTGTACGGTTCTTGCATCTTTAACAAGAAGTCCTACATAAATACCGATCCAGGAGAGGGCATAACCAAACATAAAAAGAAAGAGAAATGCAAGTGAAGTCTGAAGTATTCCTGAAGTAGGGCGCCAGCCAACTACATATCCAGCTATAGCCATCACGGCAAGAACTAAAACATTTAGTAGTGCATCACCAAAAGTTCGACCGATTACTACCGCTCCTCGTGAAATAGGTAGAGATCTAAATCGATCAATTAAACCTTTTTTCATATCCTCTGCCAAACCTGATGCCGTGGCTGCCAATGTAAAGGCCACGGTCTGAACAAAAATTCCAGGCATCAATAGCTGCACATAGCCACCTGGCTGACCACTATCAATAGATCCCCCAAAAACATATCGAAACAAGAGCACAAACATCACGGGCTGAATAGTTGAGAAAATGAGCACCTCAGGCACACGTGAGAGTTGCAGAAGCTGTCTTTTTGTAATTACTAGAGCATCACTTATTGCGTGATTCATTTCTTTCGCCCTTTCTTTGGTGTGACAGCCTCTTCATTTACTTCTTCTGCAACGTGTCCAGTCAAGGAAAGGAACACATCATCGAGGGATGGTCTTCTTAAACCAATATCAAGTGGATGAATTTTCGCATCATCTAATGCGCGCAAAGCTTCCATTAAATCCCTTGATCCATTACCGACAGGAGCACTGACGGTGCGTGTTTCAACATGTGCCGCATGACCACTAACCCGGGTCACGATCTCTTGTGTTTTAGCTAAATCTACATTTTCTACAGTGATCTCTAATTTTTCGCCGCCAACTTGAGTCTTTAATGCATCAGATGTTCCACGGGCGATTACTGTTCCTCGATCAATCACAGCAATATCATCAGCTAATTGATCTGCCTCTTCTAGATACTGTGTGGTTAGAAGGACTGTAACGCCACCAGTTACTAACTCTTGAATAACACTCCACATATCTTGACGGCCGCGTGGATCTAAACCAGTTGTTGGTTCATCTAAAAACAAAACTTTTGGCTTAACAATCAGTGATGCTGCTAAATCAAGTCGACGACGCATTCCACCTGAATAAGTCTTAATTGGTCGCTTTGCAGCTTCGGTTAATTCGAAGCGCTCAAGTAATTCATTGGCACGATCAACAGATTTTTGGCGACCTAAGTGATACAGGCGCCCAAACATCACCAAGTTGTCCCAGCCAGTTAAAGTCTCATCAACAGCTGCATACTGACCTGAAAGTCCAATAACTTCGCGAACTTTTTCTGGGTTTTTGATTACATCAATTCCTGCAACTGTTGCCGATCCAGAATCTGGTTTTAAAAGTGTTGCAAGAATGCGAACAGTTGTTGTTTTTCCAGCACCATTTGGACCTAATACACCTAGAACAGTTCCTTCTTCGACATCTAATGAAAGATCATTAAGTGCCTTTACTTCACCGTTTCGATAGGTTTTTACGAGGTGTTTGGCTTCTACTGTCTTCACGCGGTAACCTTATCAAAATGAGCGACAATAAATTAACCCAGACGATACCAAAAAACTTCACACACAAAGAGATCATGGTGATTCTCGGTGGCTTAATGTCTGGAATGCTCCTAGCAGCACTTGATCAAACCATCGTTTCAACTGCCTTAAAGAGCATCGTTGAAGAGTTTGATGGATTAAATCACTACACCTGGGTCGTTACCGCATACCTTTTAACGTCGACTGCATCGACTCCCTTGTATGGAAAAATCTCTGATATCTATGGTCGCCGAGTAGTTTTTCAATTCGCAATCATTACGTTTCTAATTGGTTCATTTTTAGCTGGCGCCTCTCAAAACATGGAGCAGCTCATTGCATTTCGTGCACTTCAAGGATTAGGTGCTGGTGGATTGATGGCGCTTACATTTGTAATCATTGGGGACATCGTTTCGCCTCGAGAGCGCGGGCGCTATCAAGGTTACTTTGGCGCTGTATGGGGACTTTCATCTGTCGCCGGTCCTTTACTAGGTGGATTCTTTTCCGATCGTGGAGAGTTATTTGGAATTACAGGATGGCGTTGGATTTTTTATATCAATCTTCCAATAGGAATTGCCTCATTAATTGTAACTTCAGCAGTACTACATATCCCTAAGGTAAAACGAGAGCATTCAATTGACTATCTCGGTGCTTTGTTAATGGTCAGTGCTGTGACATTCGTACTTCTTTCAACAGCAGTATTTGGACCTCAAAATGGATGGACAGATCCAAGGACAGTGGGATATTTAGTTGCAGGTTTAATTCTGACAGTAATGTTTTTGTTCTGGGAAAAGCGAGCAAAGGAACCGATTCTTCCTCTTTATCTTTTTAAAAATCACACATTCTCATTGACTTCATTACTTGGGGCAGTAATCGGTGCTGGCATGTTTGGCGCACTAGTGATGCTGCCTCTTTATTTGCAGGTAGTTAAGGGTGATACTGCAACTATGGCTGGATTGAAGATGATCCCTTTAATGCTTGGAATCGTCTCTGCATCAATTATCTCTGGAAAACTAATCTCTAAGCACGGTCACTATAAGCGTTTTCCAGTAGCCGGAACGTTTTTAATGACGACTGGGCTTCTGTTGATGACCCGCCTACAAATTGATACTCCATTCTGGCAGATTGCAATATTTGTAGCGATGGTGGGCACAGGACTTGGGCTCTCGATGCAAACAATCGTTATTGCCCTGCAAAACTCAATCGACTTCAAGGACATGGGAGTTGCTACGAGTTCCAACACATTCTTCCGCTCCTTGGGTTCAGTGTTTGGAACAGCCATTTTTGGAAGTATCTTAACTAATCGAGTTGGACACTACCTAGAGAGAAATTTCACGAAACTAGAGACAGTAAATCCCACAGCTGTTAGTGAGTTCGATTTTAGTGAATTAGAGGGAATTAGCAGTAACACAGCAGTGCTCGATACGCTACCACCAGAGATTAAAATAAAAGCGCTTGATGCTTTTGTGAGTTCCTTCCACATCGTTTTTTACACAGCTGCTCCTGTTATGGCGATTGGATTCTTGTTAGCTCTCATGCTTCGTGAAATGCCGCTTCGTACAAATAAGGAGTACGCAGAAGCTAGGCAGGATGCTGCGGGAGATGCAATCGGTTGATTACATCTCCTTTTAAAGGGCTGCCCCGAGAAGTTTCGATTCTCATAGGGGCCTCTTTTTTTGTAGCCGTAGGTTTTGGAATTGTAATGCCAGCTATTCCAGTCTTTGCAAAAACTTTTGGAGTGAACAATGCAGCTATCGGTTTAATGGTTTCGGCCTTTGCAATTACACGTTTTGCATCTGGTTTAATTTCTGGAGCACTAACGGATCGATTTGGTGAGCGAAGAGTATTTGCAACTGGCGTCTTTATGGTTGCCTTTTTCACATTCTTGGCTGGTATTGCTCAGAACTATGAACAACTACTTATTTTTAGAGCAGCAGGTGGCTTAGGTTCTTCTATGTTTTCTGTTGCTGCTGGATCAGTGATCTTGCGCTCAGTAGATGACCGGCACAGAGGCCATGCTCAGTCGGTTTATCAAGGTGCATTTATATTAGGTGGAATTGCAGGTCCTGCCATTGGAGGACTCTTGTCAATTATTTCACTTCGTGCACCTTTTTTTGTTTACTCAATTTTGCTATTCGTTTCTGGTGTCGTTGCACTAGCATTTTTAAAGAATAACTCAACTGTTCCTCATTCAAGTAAATCTCAGGAGAGTGAATCAACAAGCATCGCACAAGCATTAACTATGAAGCCATATCGAATAGCGCTGATATTAGCCTTTATTTCAGCATGGATTTTTTATGGTTTGCGCTCATCTATTCTTCCAATTTTCGTAATAGAAGAACTTGATTCAACAATTGCTGTTGTTGGTTATGGGCTTGCACTTTCAGCAGTATTGCAGGGAATGTTTCTCTTGCGTGGTGGTCGTTTCTCAGATTCTAAAGGACGAAGGTCTGCTTCAATTATTGGAGCCAATGCAGTCATGCTTGGAATTCTGCTTTTGACGTTTGCAACAAATGTTTGGATCTATCTACTTTCCATGGCAGTGATCGGATTTGGTGGAGCATTTCTTGCCACAGTTCCAGCAAGTATTGTGGGAGATATCATCAAAGGAAAAGGTGGAAAAGTTATTGCTCTCTTTCAAATGGCGGGTGATGCTGGAATGATTGTTGGTCCGATATTTATTGGATGGCTTTCGGATCTTTATTCATATCGAATTGCATTTGGTGCGTCGGCAGCTATTTTCTTAGTGGCTTTGTTTTTGGTCTACCAAATTCCAGAGACAAGAAATGCCGAAGGGCCCCAGGTTAATAACCTGAAGCCCCTCGATGAAGATCTTTAATTAGTCGTTGCCACGCAAGATTGAAAGCAAGCGAAGAACTTCCATGTACAACCAAACGATTGTGACCATGAGTCCAAAAGCTGCTCTCCATGACTCTGACTGTGGAACTCCAGCATTGATGCTGTTTTGAATCTGATCAAAATCTAGAATTAAGAAGAATGATGCAAGCACCATTCCACCAGCTGCAAGAATTAGACCAAAACCACCAATGCTATAAAGGCTTGCACCAAAGAATGATCCAACGAGTGAAACCATTGCTAGGACAAAGTAACCCAATAGCGCAGTCATTAACACCTTGGTGAACTTAGGTGTCACACGAATTCGTCCGCTCTTGTATGCAAACAACATTGCAGCAAATGCAGAAATTGTCACCAAAATTGCTTGGCTAACAATTCCGTCATAAACAGTGTTGTACATATTGCTAAGGGTTCCAAGTGCTAACCCTTGAAAAGCTGCATATGCAATTACAAGTGCTGGCTTAACTGTCTTGCTAAAAATATTTACCATTGCAAGTACAAGTCCACCGATAAAGCCGAGCATTAGCGCTCCGCCACCGAGGTTAAGTGTCCATGCAGCAGCACCAACTGTCACAAGGACTGCGAAAAGAATTGCAGTTCGTGTTACAACATCATCAATCGTCATACGACCAGTACGAAGTGATGATGCAGCTGGTGAGTTATACAAATTCTCTAGCGCTGCTGGGTCTGAGTTAATTGTGCTCGGATCAAATGCAGCGTATCCACGCTGATTAAACGCCCGTCCTAAAACAGGGTTTGAACTGCGCATATCTTTTTCTCCTTCTTTCAAGCCCTGAGAATCTCCCAAGGTTTTCAAGCACCATAATCGTACGGTTACTCAACATTGGAGGCCAATTAAAGTGGGCCAACTTGCTTAAAAGGTACTGAGAAATGGTGCCCCGAGTGGGGGTCGAACCCACACTGGGAGGATTTTAAGTCCTCTGCCTCTGCCATTGGGCTATCGGGGCGTTACCAAGTTAGTTACAAGCGGGGGTAAATCTACACTTAATTTACTGATCGAAATCCCATTATTGTCTCGATCAAAATACTCAACCTACTCATGTCTTAACTACCACTGGCAATGGAGAGTACGATGCCATCCAAAATATCTGTCTCAGAGGCGATAAATTCCGTAGCTCTTGTCGCTTTCATTACCTCTGAAAGAACCAAAGAACCAGCCGTAATTACATCTACTCGTCCAGGATGCATGAAACCAAGTTTCATCCGCTGGTTTCTATCCATGTTTTTAAACATTTCAGATACTTCATGAACTTGTACTGCCGAGATGTGTGACAAGTGGATTGAATGTCGATCATAGGTATTTAACTCAAGAGCTGCTGCTGCAACCGTTGTTGCAGTTCCAGCTACGGCTACAAGAGTTTTTGCTTGCGTAATAGGAACTTCGGTCCCTGCTAACGCAATGGCTTCTTGAATATCTGCCCGTGCCAATTCAATTTGATTCTGAGTTGGAGGATCGTCTTTAAAGTGGCGTTCACTCATTCGCACACATCCGATATTCACGCTTTTTGCAGATTCAACTTTCTTGTTTCCAAAGACAAACTCAGTTGAGCCCCCGCCAATGTCGACTACTAAGAATGGAGCAAAGCTAGGATTCAACTCTTGAATGGCACCAATAAAAGATAATTCTGCTTCTTCAACACCAGTTATTACTTCAACTTCGATACCTAAGCGCTCACGAACTCCATCAATAAACAAATTTCGATTAGTTGCATCCCTAGTTGCACTTGTTGCACAGAAGCGAATCTTTTGAACACCTCGGCGAGCAATCTCTGCAGCAAATTTATCAACTGCGGCAAGTGTTCGCTTTATGGCATCTGGGTGAAATTCTCCAGTTTGATCAACACCTTGACCAAGACGAACTATCTCCATATCTCGCACAACTTCGCGAAGTTTATTTGACTCTACATCTGCAATTAAGAGGCGAATTGAATTGGTGCCGCAGTCAATTGCTGCTACTCGCATGGGTTGCTCTTCCACCACTCTGGCAGTTTTTCAAGGGCTTCATCGCCAAGTGGGTTTACATCTGGACCCGCCGCCAATGAATGGGCAACAAGTGAATGCAAACACTTAACACGATTTGGCATTCCTCCTGCCGAAACATTTTCCACTTCTGGTACATCCATTTGCAGTGCAGAACGTGCTGCGATGTAATCATCGTGTGCAGCTGCATATGCACCTGATAGCTGCGCATCTGTTTCAAGGCGATCATTCATCTGCCCCATTAATCCAGTTGTTTCAAGCGTTGAAATAACCGCAGTTAAACGAGGGCAGGTTGCATAATAAAAAGTGGGAAACGGTGTTCCATCTTCAAGTCGTGGTGGTGTCTCAACAACGGCTGGCTTGCCACATGGACATCGATAGGCAATTGCGTGAACATCTCGAGGTGTACGACCAAGCTGAACCTCAATACAATCAAGATCTGCTTGTGTAACTTCTCTCACTGATTACCGGCCTCACTAATCGAGGCAATCAATCTGGAATACCAAGGTTGGCCATCGGTAAGTGCGCTTGCAATCTCAGTTGTGTTCTCCTGTGGAGGTGGCGTAGACCCGTCCACAACAATATATTGCCGCTCACCCGGTAAAACGAAATGTAAGCGTTCACGGGCTTGTGACTTTATGTATTCAGGATCCTGCCAGCGCAATAACTCTTCTCGTGCTTTTTGCAGAGCTACATTATCTGCAGAAAGTTGAGACTCGAGCGAGTTAATTTGAGCACGTTGTGTGAAGTAATGTTTTACAGGCGGTGCAATTGCTAAGGTCAATACAAAAAGAATCACAATAAATGCCAACGCACGATTGTTGGTACGACGACGAAAGTTTAATTGTCGACGCGCCATGGCTAATTCTTACCCTTTAAAGCGTGGAAACGCTTCACGCCCAGCATAAACGCCACGATCTTCTAACTCTTCTTCGATGCGAAGTAATTGGTTGTACTTTGCTACACGCTCTGATCGAGCAGGTGCACCTGTTTTAATTTGGCCACAGTTCAGTGCAACTGCCAAATCAGCAATAGTTGTATCTTCTGTCTCACCTGATCTGTGACTCATCATGCTGCGGTAGTTAGCGCGGTGGGCCATTTCGACTGCATCGATGGTTTCGGTGAGAGTTCCAATTTGGTTGACCTTGACCAACAATGCATTAGCAGTGTTTCCTGCGATTCCGCGTGCGAGTCGTTCTGGATTAGTTACAAAAAGATCATCGCCTACGATTTGAATACGAGATCCCAAAACTTCAGTCATTTTTGTCCAACCAGCCCAATCTTCTTCGTTGAGTGGATCTTCGATCGAGACAATTGGGTAGGCATCAACTAATGATGTGTAATAAGCAATCATTTCATCTGAAGTTTTTGATGCACCTTCAAATTTATACATTCCATTTTCATGAAACTCAGTTGCAGCCACATCCATTGCTAGTGCGATCTGACTTCCAGGTTTATATCCTGCAGCTTCAATTGCCTCTAAAATTAAATCTAACGCAGCGCGATTGCTTTCAAGGTTTGGTGCAAAGCCACCTTCATCTCCGACTGATGTTGCTAAACCACGCTTTTTAAGAACCGCTTTGAGAGCATGATAGATCTCAGCTCCCCATCGTAGTGATTCGCGAAAAGTTGGAGCACCGATCGGTGCAATCATGAACTCTTGGATATCAACATTTGTGTCTGCGTGTGCCCCGCCATTGAGAATATTCATCATTGGAACTGGAAGCACATGTGCATTTGCTCCACCTAAAGAGCGGAACAATGAAAGGTCGGCAGAGTTTGCAGATGCTTTAGCTACTGCAAGTGATGCGCCAAGAATTGCGTTTGCACCAAGTCGAGATTTGTTTGGTGTTCCGTCAAGTTCAATCATTGTTGTATCAATTAAGCGTTGCTCTTTGGAATCTAATCCAATGATTTTTGGTGCGATTTCATTGTTTAAAAATGCAATCGCTTTTTCAACACCCTTACCTAAATATCTTGTGCCACCATCTCGAAGTTCTGATGCTTCAAATGCTCCAGTTGATGCTCCGCTTGGAACGGCTGCACGTGCCTGAGTTCCATCTTCTAATGCAATTTCAACTTCAACCGTAGGGTTTCCACGGGAGTCAAGAATTTCACGAGCACCTAACGCTTCAATTTTTGCCACGTACGTCTCCTCTGAGTTTTTTGCATCTTGCCGACCTCAACTCTGAAATCGCACTGGATCAAATGTTTTTTCTAAAGTTATAGGGCCAATACTACCGTGAGTTAACTCTGAGTTTTTGAACTAATCTGATTACTAACTCGTAACGCTTCCTTGCGAAGGGCCGCCTCAGCATCAATTCCATTGGCATGAGCCCATGCAATAACAGCATGCAGGGCTCGACCAACTGCGCTTTCATCTGCAACAGCCTCTAATGAATTTGCCGAAGGGCTGTCCACTTGCACTTTATATTTTTCGGCGCGATGCAAGAGCTTTTCAAGTAGCGGTAGCGCTGGCTGTGAAAGAGCGACCCCATCTACTGGTGAAGTTCTACCTTTTTCTTTCTTTTTAATCTCTTCCCAATTTTCAAGTACTTCTTCAGAACCTTTAACTTCAAGGCCTGCAAAGACATGAGGGTGCCTACGAATCAACTTCTCAGCGATTCCCTGTGCAACTTCTTCAATCGTAAATGGATCTGTTGGATGATCCTCTGCCATGCGCGCATGAAAGTAAACTTGAAGTAAAACATCCCCCAACTCTTCTCGCATATCAATGCGGTTTCCATTTTCAACCGCCTCAATAAATTCGTAAGACTCTTCAAGAAGATACTTCAGTAAGGACTCATGGGTCTGCTCAGCATCCCACGGGCATCCCCCAGGAGAGCGCAACGTATCCATGACTTCAACTAAACGTTGAAGCTGAGATCCCTGCATTGTTCTTTAGTTTCCTGATGGAGTAACTGCGGAACCTGCTGCATCATTTGCAACAACATCTGCACTCTCTGGATCCCAAATACCGTATCTAGGATTGACAGTTATGCCAAGTTCTTTTGCCTTTGCAGTCATTAATCTCTGAATCTCTGTTCCAATTTGTTCTTCAGAAACTCCACTTGCTGTAATGAGACTACCAATTTTGTCTGAGAAAGTTATTGCTTCGATATATAAATCTAAATCTTGTGGGGCAATACCTGCAGCAACGAGTGCAATAGGAAGCTGATCAGCTCCTCCTACTTGTTGCAAAATTGCCGCTCTCTGACTATCAATCTCAGCCTTTGAAACTGTAATTTTTAATTCTGCCCCTACTTCGCGAAGAAGCGTTCCAAACAAATGAAAACGCAGTTGTGATCGGTTGAGTGTTTCGCCAGTTTCAAGTTGCATCTGTGATGTGTCAGTACCACTGCGTTCGGCGAGAATTGAATCAACACTTCCTTGAACAGTAGCTTGTGAGATACGAACTCCGCCAACTGTTGCTGCTGCACCAACTTGGGCACATCCTGTAAGTACCACTGCAATCGAAGCAACTACAACTGTAAGGAGTTTTTTCACGACTATCTCGCCTTCTCTTGCTTAGCCAAGTTGATTAAGGGCCTCAACGACCCAGGCCAGAAGAGAAGTATCCACTATTTCTGGAGCGTTCGCAGACGGGTTCCAGACCGCTGCTTTGGGTAAGGCAACCAATACGGTGTTTGTGGTGGCCTTATAAATAGATCCGGGATACATGCGTGCCAATCGAAGCTGCTTTGATTCCGGTAAAACTAAAGGCGAAAGACGCAAAAGTTTTCCTTGCACAACAACTTCAGTTAACTTCAAGGCTTTGGCCTGTGCCCGCAAAGATGCAACGCCAAGTAAAGACTTTGCTTCCTCTGGAAGTGCTCCAAAGCGATCAAGGAGTTCAGATTCGATTGAATTTACATCCTCTGCAGATTTAACGTCAGCCAATCTTCTATAGAGATCTAACCGCAAACGCTCACCAGGCACATACTGCGTTGAAAGGTGTGCATTTATTGGCAGTTCAACTTTGCACTCTAAAATTTTCTCCTCAGTTTCGATAATCCCAGATTTGTATTCTTGAACGGCTTCTCCGACCATTCTCATGTATAAATCAAAACCAACATCTGCAATATGGCCAGACTGTTCACCACCTAAAAGATTTCCTGCTCCCCGAATCTCTAAATCCTTTAATGCAACCCGCATTCCTGAACCTAAGTCGGTGTTTGTAGCGATTGTGGTTAAGCGCTCGTGCGCTAACTCTGAGAGTGGCTCTTCGGCAGAGTATAAAAAATATGCATAGGCTCTTTCTCGGCCTCTACCAACCCGACCTCGAATTTGATGAAGCTGTGAAAGTCCAAATCGATCAGCTCTTTCAACAATTAAAGTATTTGCATTCTGAATATCCAAGCCGCTCTCCACAATTGTTGTACAAACTAAAAGATCAAAATCACGGTTCCAAAATGCCAGAATGACATCTTCTAACTCACCTTCTGACATTTGGCCATGAGCCACACGAATACGCGCCTCAGGTACCAACTCTTTTAAGTGAACGGCAGTTCGATCGATACTTTCAACACGATTATGTAGATAAAAAATCTGACCATCTCGTAAGAGTTCACGATGAATAGCCGCAGCAATCTGAGCATCCTCTGCTGGACCAACGTAAGTCAAAATAGGATGACGTTCTTCAGGAGGTGTAGTTATCGTAGACATCTCGCGAATTCCAGTTACTGCCATCTCTAATGTGCGCGGAATAGGTGTGGCTGACATTGCTAAAACATCGACTGTAGTTCGTAGTTTTTTTAAAGACTCTTTTTGCTCAACACCGAAGCGTTGTTCCTCATCAACGACTACAAGTCCAAGATCTTTAAACTGAACATCATTTGAGAGAATTCGATGTGTTCCAATGACAACATCAACACTGCCTGCTGCTAACGCCGTGAGTATCTCTTTACTTTCTTTGACTGAATTAAAGCGTGATAAACCTGCTACTTTTATTGGAAATCCAGAGTATCTTTCTGCAAAAGTTTTACTGTGTTGTTGAACTAGAAGAGTTGTTGGAACCAATATTGCAACTTGCTTTCCATCTTGTACTGCTTTAAATGCAGCTCGGATTGCAATCTCAGTTTTTCCATATCCCACATCGCCACAGATAATACGATCCATCGGATATGGCCGCTCCATATCAGCTTTGACTTCATCGATGGTTGAAAGTTGATCTGGAGTTTCAATATAGAAAAATGAATCTTCTAACTCTCTCTGCCACGGTGTATCTGGTGAGAATGCAAATCCAGGTGAACTCGTTCGCGCTGCATAAAGTCTTATTAATTCTCCCGCAATTTGGCGAACAGCTTTGCGTGCTCGGCCTTTTGCTTTTTGCCATTCACCACTTCCAATTCGGTGAACAGTTGGGGCTTCGCCACCAACATACTTAGAGACTTGTTCCAATGTGTCTGTTGGAACAAATATTCGATCACCAGGTTGCCCACGTTTGGCCGAGGCATACTCAATAATTAAATATTCGCGGGTTACTCCTCCAACAGTTCGTTGCATTAATTCAACATAGCGACCAATTCCATGTTGTTCATGGACAATGAAATCACCGGTTTTAAGCTCTAAAGGATCGATAGCTTTCTTTCTTTTAGTTGGCAATCTCTCGCTATCTTTTACGCTGCCTTTACTTCCAGTTAAATCTCTTTCGGTCATGAAAAAGATCTGATCGGATTCACTTTCAAAACCATGAGTAATGACAGAAGTAGTGAGGTTGATACTTCCTTTAAGGGGCATATCATCTAGTTTTTCGATGATATTTACGGGTAGATCAGCTCCTCGAAATATTCCGGCATACCGCTCTAACATTCCATGGCCATGGGTGGCAAAAACAACTCTTTGATTTTTTTCTAGGGCTTGCCGAAGTGCTTCTACCGTGCGCTCAACATCACCGCGCATCGGGTCAATGGCGCTGTAGTCAAGAAAATTTGTCCCCTCAACTAAATCACTTCCATATGTACTCAACTCTGCTCGAGTTAATTTGTTGGCGGTGATCTCCTCCTCTAACTCTTTCCAAGAAATATAGGTCTCTAATCCGTGATGAATTGGTGCAACGGCTCCAAGAGCCGCGTTGGACCAAGATGCGTTGAGAAACTCTTCATTTGTGCCCAGTAAATCATCGGCCCTGGATGCAATCCGTTGTTCGTCGATAAAAACTATTTCTGTGTTGGCAGGTACTCTTGACAATAAAGTTTCAGTCTTTTCAATAAGCAAAGGTATGAGAGATTCCATGCCTTCAAAAACAATTCCTTCGCTTATTTTGTCGAGCATTTCGGCTGCGCCTAGATTTTCACTCTTTGCCATGAGAGCACGCTTTTTTACATCATCTGTCAGTAAAAGTTCCCGGCAGGCAAATATGGCGATGCTGCCCTCTACCGGCTTTAATGTTCGTTGATCAGAGGTTTCAAAATAACAAAGATCTTCTATCTCATCGCCAAAAAAATCTATTCGGATTGGGTAATTGCTCAGTGGCAAAAAGAGATCGACAATTCCGCCACGGACTGCAAACTCCCCGCGACGTTCGACTAGATCTGTTCTGGTGTATGCAAGTGAGGATAAATGTCGGATCAGTTCTTCTAGGCTTTGTTCTTGTCCTACTTGAAGTTTTAAAACTGGACTTGAACCTAAATCACTAATGATCCGATGTATGACACCTCTAACCGGAGTCACAATAATTGGATGCTTTTTTTGTTTTTCCTTGAGTGCATATAGAGATTGAATTCTCAATGCCACAGTGTCACTGCGTGGGCTCAATCGCTCGTGGGGCAAAGTCTCCCAGGCTGGAAATTCAATAACATTGTCATGTAGCTCTCGAAGTTCATTTACTAAATCTTCACTACTTCTACTTGAACTTGTAACCACTAGTAATGGATGTGTCTTTGCACGTGCCGCTAAAAGAAATGCAAATGTAGATGAAGGACCAACAACATGCTGCGCACTGCTTGGTTGTAGCGAAAGCATGGGAATTAGTCCGCGCACGTGCTGCCTCCAATGCCATAAGGCCCCAACTTCTAACTACCCAGGGTTGGGTAGTAAAAAGGGGGCTAACAAGGCAGATTCTATTTGTTTTGAGCCCTGAGGACATACCTGAGATGATTCGGTAATGAGCCACAGCAAAATTGCCGATGATGATGCTGGATTGCGTAGTGATGTGCGGCAGTTGGCAGATCTTTTGGGGCAAACATTGGTTCGTCAAGAAGGTCCAGCACTCTTTGAACTTGTTGAAGCAGTTCGCAAATCTGTGCGTGAGGGCTCTAGTCAAGAGGTTTTAGCAAACATAACTGATGTTGAGTCAGTGCAACTAGCGAGAGCTTTTAGTACCTACTTTAATTTAGCAAATGTTGCTGAACAGATTCACCGTGCACGAGTTCTTTCTCTTTCGCGCGCAACAGGAGGTTCCTGGCTTGTACGGGCAGTAGATCGAATCGAAGAGGCGCTCTTGCAGCAGACACCCGGCCACCATCTCAATAAAGAAGAGATAACACAGTGGGTTAGTGAAATGTCTGTGCGCCCAGTTTTTACTGCTCATCCAACAGAGGCAGCTCGCCGTTCAGTGCTTAAAAAACTGAGCGCGATTGCAGATTTACTTAATGATCCTGAGAATGCATCACAGCAAGATCGGCTGGCTGAAAACATTGATTTACTCTGGCAGACAGATGAGCTTCGTTTGGGACAACCCGAGCCTTTAGATGAGGCATTAAACGCTCTGTACTATCTTGATGATTTATTTACTCAAACTGTTCCAGAGGTTTTGAATGACTTTGCAAAAGAGCTAAAGCGAATTGATGTCGTTTTACCTGTAACTGCACGGCCACTATCTTTTGGCAACTGGATCGGTGGAGATCGAGACGGTAATCCAAACATTACTGCTGAAATAACAACTAAGGCCATGGTTTTACAAGTTGGCCATTCCATACGAGTAACAATTGCTGCAATGAACGAGCTTCGTCAAATGTTGTCTGTTTCAACCAACATAGTTGGTGCTACTCCTGAGCTTTCTGCATCAGTTGAAAAAGACATAAAAAATATTCCAGAGTTCGAACCTAGGTTTTTGCGTCTAAACGCTGAAGAACCATATCGACTCAAGGCAACGGCAATTGTGCATCGTTTAGCATTTACCCGCGATCGCCATGCAGTAGGAGCTCCTCATGTTGCAAACCGCGACTACGAAAATACTGCTGAACTACTTGCTGACTTAGTCTTGATGCGAGATTCATTATTGGCACATCGTGGAGAGCTGATAGCCACGGGCTTACTTGAGCGAACAATTCGCACGGTCGCAGCCTTTGGAATAACCCATGCAACGATGGATATTCGCGAGCACTCCGATGCTCATCACAACCTTTTAAATCAGGTATTAGGAATACAGGGATACCTCGGTAAATCTCATGACGAGAAATTTGAACTTCTAACTAAAATGATTGCAGAAAAAACTTCCTTTGATATTTCAACTTTAGATGCTTCAGGAAAAAGAGTTTTTGATACCTTCGTTGCAATAAACGATTTAATCGACCGATTTGGTCCTGAGTCAATTGAAACTTACATCGTCTCAATGACTAAAGGAGCCGATGATTTAATCGCACCAATCGTAATCGCACAACAAGCAGGCTTGGTCTCACTCAAAGACAAACAGGTAAGAATTGGATTTGCACCACTATTAGAAACTGTTGCTGAGCTTCGATCATCAGGTGAGATCTTAGATAAACTTTTAAGTAATCCGACATACCGTCAACTGGTTGCATTACGCGGAGACAAGCAAGAAGTAATGCTCGGCTACTCGGACTCGAACAAAGATGCAGGAATTGCAACAAGCCAGTGGGAGATCCATCGCGCACAGAGATCTCTGCGAGATGTAGCTAAAAAGCACGGAGTAAGACTTTGTTTATTTCATGGTCGTGGTGGCTCAGTTGGTCGTGGTGGCGGACCAACTTATGACGCGCTCATTGCACTGCCTTGGGGATCTGTTGATGGTGCAATAAAAATGACCGAGCAAGGTGAAGTAATCAGCGATAAATATGCTCTTGCATCACTTGCTAGAGAGAACATTGAATTAACACTTGCCGCATCATTAGAAGCAACAGTTTTAAATCGTGGTCCAAGGCAGAGCAAAGATGAGTTAACTGCATGGGGAGATTGCATGCAGTTAGTAAGTGATGCATCCTTTAAGCAGTACCGAACTTTGATTGAACAACCAGATCTTCCAGCATATTTTTATGCATCTACCCCAGTTGAGCAGTTAGGTGAAATGTTCTTGGGTTCACGACCCTCACGTCGACCTGATGCTTCAAGTGGTTTGGATTCTTTGCGAGCTATCCCATGGGTCTTTGGATGGACTCAGTCGCGTCAGATTGTTCCGGGTTGGTTTGGCGTTGGAACAGGGTTGAAGGCTGCTCGAGAAGCTGGACACTCAAAACTATTAAAGAAAATGCTTAAGGAGTGGCACTTCTTTACTACTTTCATAAGTAATGTTGAGATGACACTAGCAAAAACTGATTTGGAACTCGCTCAGCGATATGTTGATGCACTAGTACCAAAAGAACTTCACCACTTCTTGGATGAGATCAAAAGTGAGTTCGATCTAACCGTTTCAGAGATTCTGAAATTAACGGGAGAAAAGACACTGCTTGGAGATCAAGAGATTTTGGCGCGAACTTTACAAGTGCGTGATGCTTATCTTTCGCCCATTCATCTGCTTCAGATCAATCTCTTGAAGCGTGTACGCGAAGCAGATAGCGCTGTGGATCCAGTTTTGCGCCGAGCTTTACTGCTCACAATTAACGGAGTGGCAGCTGGCCTTCGTAACACTGGTTGATAAGTTAAAAATAGGAAACTTTTTAACTATTGAAATTTTGCTGAGTTAATTCAAGCCCGTCATTTATAAGTGATTCAACAGCATCGGCTGAGCGAGAAATAAATTCACCAAGCTCTTTTTGTTCAACTTTTGAGAATGCTTTAAGTACAAAATCTGCCGGGTCTTGTTCGCCCATTGGCCGTCCAATACCGAGGCGAATTCGGTAGTACTCGGTTGTACCAAAAGCTGATGTCATTGACTTTAAACCGTTATGGCCATTGTCTCCGCCTGCAATCTTGGTACGGATTGCAGCAAAAGGAATATCTAACTCATCATGCAAGGCGATAATATTATTTGGTTCAACTGAGTAGAAGTTTGCAAGGGCCTTAAATGGTCCACCAGTTTCATTCATGTAACTCTTTGATTTCCCAAGAATTATTGAATGAGCATCTGCGCCAACTCCCAATTTATAGGCAGCAATTTCAGTGCGAGATTTGTGTGAAGAAAGTTTGACGGAATGCCGCTTGGCTAATTCGTCGATAACCATTTGCCCAATGTTGTGACGGGTGGCAGCGTATTGATCTCCTGGATTTCCCAGTCCAACTACCAACCACGTCATAACAAGAAAGTCTAAGGCTTAAGCCTGTTACTTATCGGTCTTTTCTGCTTCTGGTGTCTCTGCAGGTGCTGCTCCATCTGCTGCAGGTGCTGCTACAACTTCTTCAACAACGGCAGTTGACTTCTCAGATACGTGAATGACGATCATCTTAGGATCAGAAGCAAGTTCAACACCGGCTGGCAACTTCACATCTGCTGCATACTTTGAAGATCCAGATGCAAGTCCTTCGATATTGATTTCAAGGAAGTTTGGAATTGAAGCTGCATCAACTCGAACATCGATTGTGTTGTGAACATGCTCAAGAATTCCATCACGATCGTGCTCACCAACTGAGTGAACAGGAACAGATACAACAACTTTTTCACCACGACGTACCAGTACAAGGTCGATGTGCTCAAGGATCTGCTTTAGCGGATCGCGAACAATTGCTTTTGGAAGAGTTAGTTCGCTCTTTCCATCAATAGAGATATCAAGAAGAACGTTTGCTTGCTTTAGGGCAACGCCAATTTCTTTTGCTGGAAGTGTGATGTGTTGTGGCTTCTCACCGTGACCGTAGATAACTGCAGGAACTAAACCATCGCGACGTGCGCGACGTGATGCACCTTTACCAAATTCGGTACGTAGGGTGCCGTTGATCTTAATTTCTGCCATTTTTACTTCTCCTCATTACTCCGGTTACTTCGGTTTGAACACAAAGTCCCAGCAGGAGAAAAATCTCTTACCCGTCGATCACGGAAAGCTATTCGCTACCCTCGCCGGAACAGAGCAAACAGTATCTTTGCCACCCGCACTTAGGCAAATCAATCTCAATAGGCCAAAAAGCAGACGTTATCCGGCTTGGCCTGCGAGAGATTTCAGATGTTATGAATGACCGTCGAAAAGACTTGTGACCGATCCATCTTCAAAGACTTCACGAATTGCCCGAGCCAAAAGTGGAGCAATCGAAAGCACAGTTAAACTATCAAACTTTTGATCCTCTGAAACTGGCAAAGTATTTGTAATAACAACTTCTGATGCGCGACTGTTCTTCAAACGATCAACGGCTGCTCCACTAAAGACAGCATGGGTTGCTGCAACAATCACATCTTTAGCTCCAGCTTCAAATAACGCATCTACTGCCTTTGTAATTGTTCCGGCGGTATCGATCATGTCATCGATAACTACACATGTTTGACCTTGAACATCACCAACAACTCGACCAACGGTTGCCTCGTTTGGAATGCGTGGGTCACGAGTCTTGTGAATAAAGGCGATTGGACAGCCACCAAGAAGATCAGACCAACGCTCTGCAACTCTCACACGACCTGAATCTGGCGAAACAATTGTTAATCGAGTTCGATCGACTTTACTGCCAACGTAATTTGCAAGCATTGGAAGTGCGAAGAGGTGATCAACAGGGCCGTCAAAAAATCCTTGGATCTGCGAAGTATGCAGATCAACAGTCATTAATCGATCTGCGCCAGCTGTTTTAAATAGATCAGCCATTAAACGCGCTGTGATTGGTTCGCGTCCTCGACTTTTCTTGTCCTGTCTGGCATATCCGTAAAAAGGTGCAACCACAGTAATTCGTTTTGCAGATGCACGCTTGAGTGCATCGACCATAATCAACTGCTCCATAATCTGTTTATTAACAGGAGTTGTGTGGCTTTGAATTACAAAAGCATCACAACCACGAACAGATTCTTCGAAGCGAACAAAAATTTCGCCATTTGCAAAGTCATATGCAGATGTTGGTGTGAGAGGAATTCCGAGTTCGGCGGCTACCTCATCAGCTAACTCTGGAAATCCGCGGCCGGCAAAGAGACGTAATTTCTTTTCGGACGTTAATCGGATTTCGCTCATATCTCTGCCCTTTCTTACTTCTTCTTTTTACCAGAACTTGCTTCAGCGGCTTGAGCAGATTTACTTCCCTTGCGCTTGCGCAGAACCCAATCTAATACATTTCGTTGTTCAGAACGGCTAATACCAATCGCGCCTGCCGGAACATCTTCTGTAATCACAGATCCAGCTGCTGTATAGGCACCATCTCCAATTGTCACTGGAGCCACCAGCATCGTGTCACTGCCGATACGAACATGATCGCCAACTGTTGTGTGATGCTTTTCAACGCCATCGTAGTTAACAAAAATTGTTGCTGCACCGATATTGCTGTTGTCACCAATTGTGGCATCGCCAACATAAGACAGGTGTGGAACCTTTGAACCAGTTCCTAGCGTTGCTTTTTTCATCTCAACAAATGCACCTGCTTTGCTTGAATCACCTAGCTCTGTTCCAGCTCTCAAATATGTAAATGGACCAACCGTAGCGCCTTCACCAATAACCGTTTCAATTGCTATCGATTCTAAAACCTTGGCCCCTGCTTTAACTTTGCAATCAGTTAGCGTCGATCGAGGGCCTATGACAGCACCAGATGCAACTGTAGTTTTTCCAAACAAGGATGTTCCTGGATGAAGAGTTACATCCTGTGCAAGTTCAACTGTTGAATCTATCCACGTTGTTGTCGGATCAATAATGGTTACACCAGAGCGCATCCAATGCTCATTGATTCGATCGCGAATCATGGCTGCTGATTCTGCAAGTTGAACTCGATCATTAACGCCAAGCGTTTCAGTAAAATCCTCGATAATTACAGCAGCAACTGATTCGCCTGCGGATTTAAGTATTCCGATAACGTCTGTTAAATAAAGCTCGCCTTGTGCATTTGAGCTTGTTAATTTTCCAATGGCTGCGCCGAGTTTTTCTCCATCAAATGCATATACGCCGCTGTTTATCTCAAAAATATACTTCTCATTTTCGCTGGCATCTTTTTCTTCAACAATGCGCAGAAGTTCATCGTTGTCATCGCGAATTATTCGACCATATCCAGTTGGGTCAGAGTGTTCTGCCGTTAAAACAGATGCAGCAAATTTTCCCTGTGAGTGCGTATCTACAAACTGCTTAAGTGAATCAGCAGTTAAGAGCGGTGTATCACCGGCAAGAATTAAAACTGTTCCCTTAGATGTTTTACCTGCGAGCGCTAATTGGGCTGCATGGCCAGTTCCACCGCGAGTTTCCTGAAAGATTGTTGTGGCCTTTGGTGCGATCTGTGCAAGATGGGCGATTACTTCCTGACTGCCTGCGCCTACAACTACTCGTAAATCATTAGGCTGTAATTGATTAACTGCGTGCAGCACATGACCAAGAAGTGAACGGCCTGCTACCTCATGCAAAACTTTAGGTAGCGATGACTTCATACGCGTGCCTTCGCCCGCTGCAAGAACGATCGCGGTCTGTAAGGCCATGTGTGAAGTCTATCTTGACGGGATTCGCAACAGCTCCGCCATTCGGTTTTGCTTCGCTTATCGCTCCGCAATTTCCCTGTGCTTCGCTTATCGCTCCGCCACCAGGTATCGATCCTGGACCCTGGGCTTCAAAGGCCCATGTGCTAGCCACTACACAATGGCGGAACCCGTATTCTCCCTCATAAGTGGAATTGTTCCAAACCAACAGGTGTAGTTAATTTGTGGCGATTACCTTTGCGCCAGCAACTGGCCCATAGGCCTGTGCAACGCTTCCTACTACTCCACTCGAGGTTAACGCCACTGCAAGATCAAGTCCTGAATCTTGATCTGCCACTAAAAAGGCAACAGTTGGTCCCGATCCAGAAACTATTGCACCAAGTGCCCCGTATTCCTGACCAACATCTAATACCAAACGAATTGCTGGACGAAGAGAACAAGCTGCAAGTTGTAAATCATTAACTAATGCAGCACCAACTCCTGGTGCATCTGCGCCAAGAAGTGCTTGCATTAAACCTTCATGAGTTTGCGGTTCCACAATTTCAAGTTCTCCGCGCAATCGATCACACTCTGCATAAACTGCTGGAGTTGATAGCCCTACAGTCGAAAGTGCTAATACCCAGTGATATGTTCCTCGAGACAGTGCCGCGGTTAATTGATCACCATGTCCTGTACCAATTGCCGTTCCTCCACTTAACATGAATGGGACATCACTTCCAATTTTTGATGCAATCTCGATCATCTCTTCACGTGTCATATCTAGCGAATATAAATAGTCAATACCAAGAATTGTTCCGGCAGCATCTGCGCTACCACCAGCCATGCCTCCGGCAACGGGGATTGATTTCTTTATCTCTATGTGCGCGTCAACTGTGAGGTCATATTCTTTTGATATCAGTGAGACTGCTTTTGCTGCAAGATTATTTGCATCAGCCGGTACTCCATGTGTTTGATCACCAGAGATACTTATTGTTAGACCAGAACCTGGTTCGCCTAACTTAATTGTTATGTCATCAAATATGGAAATTGCTTGAAAAACCGATACCAAATTGTGATAGCCGTCAGCCTCTTTGGGACCAACCGAAAGTTGGAGGTTGACCTTTGCAGGAACGCGAACGGTCACACTTTTGACTGGCATGATGCGACCCTATAACTGAGATTAGAAAATGTCAGGTGCAACGGCTGCGATCTTACAAAAACCTTGAATCTCTAGCGCCTCACCGCGAAGTGTGGGATCGATGCCGGCCTTGATCAAAATCTGCTCTGCTGCCGATGACGAACCGTATAGACCTGAAAGCGCTGATCTCAACATCTTTCGACGCTGAGCAAATGCGTTGTCAATGATTGTAAATACTTTAATGCGCATCTCTTCACTTCCTGGAGTTGGGCGCCTGGTAAAACCCACGAGCTTTGAATCTACATTTGGTGCTGGCCAGAAAATAGATCGCGAGACTGTTCCAACATTTTTAACCTCTGCCCACCACGCAGCTTTTACACTCGGAATTCCATACTCTTTACCGCCTGGTTTTGCAGCAAGGCGATCGGCAACTTCTGCTTGAACCATCACTACACCTGATCTAATGCTTGGAAATTTTTCAAGTAAATGCAACAGCACCGGTACTGAAACGTTATAAGGCAAATTAGCAACTAAGACAGTTGGCGCCGCAGGTAGCTCATTGATTTTCAAGGCATCTTGATTGATAACAGTCAGATTTTCTGGATGATCAAAATACTGCGCAACCGTGATTGGAAGTTGCTGGGCTAACCTTGAATCAATTTCTACTGCGATTACCTCTTTGGCATTTTCAAGGATTGCTAAGGTTAAAGAGCCAAGTCCAGGCCCGATCTCTAAACAAATATCATCGGGTTGTATTCCAGCAGTTCGAACAATTTTGCTGCATACGTTTGAATCAATAACAAAGTTCTGGCCTAAAGATTTAGATGGTTTTAAATCTAAAAGGGCTGCAAGTTCGCGGATCTGCGCCGCTCCCAGCAATGTCATGGCGCAAAAGATCCAAAAACTCTCTCAGCATTTTCACTAAGGGTCGTGGCTAACTCAGCTAAATCTTGATTTCGTTCGGTCGCCATTGCACGAACAATGTTTGCAATCTGTGCTGGCGTATTTCCTGCACCACGATGTGGAGCAGGGGCTAAAAATGGTGAATCAGTTTCAACTAACAATTGATCCAAGGGAACGAGTTTTACAGCATCTCGTAGCTCTGGAGCGTTCTTAAATGTCAGAGTTCCAGCAAAAGAAAGAATGTAACCACGTTCAATACATATTTTTGCCATTGCAACATCGCCTGAAAAACAATGAAAGACAGTCTTTTCCGGAGCGCCAACTTCTAACAATATTGAAAGAACATCATCATGTGAATCTCGATCATGAATTACTAATGCTTTATTTGTGCGCTTTGCTAAATCAATATGCCATTTAAAGGATTCTTGTTGGCGGGCTCGTAACTCTGGTGGAGTGCGGAAATAATCCAATCCAGTCTCTCCGATCGCACGAACTCTTGGATGCTGGGCAAGTTCTTCAATAATCTTTAGGTCTGCCTTCAAATCATCTACAACTGGAGCTTCATTAGGGTGGAGCGCAACTGCGGCAAGTACCGAACTGTTCCATTTTTCTGCAGCTCCCACACACCATCGTGATTGCTCAGCCGAATAACCAACTTGAACTATCCGATCTACATTTACAGATTTTGCCTCTGCAATTACATCGGCCACTTCTTTGGAATCAAATGCTGCATCTGTAACAATCTCCATATGCGCATGTGCATCAACTGTGGGAACAGGTAATGGCTCTGGAAGCGGAGCACGTTGACGATCAATGTCGCGATTGTGGCGATCTGCCATTTTTATTTAAGGAGTAACTTCTAGTCGTGGAAACAAAACTGGAGTTTTTGTTACTACTGCGCCCGCTGGCAACTGCCCCCACTTAGCAAGAGATGAAATTGATTGTGCACCTAAATCGCCGAGAACAGCTTGTGCTCCCAGGCTTTGCCACAAAATTTCACACGTGTGGGGCATGACAGGATTTAAAAGTACAGCCAATGCTCGCAAAGATTCAGCAGTGTTATATAAAACCTCTTCTAACACCGCTTGATTTGCTGGATCCTTAGCAAGAATCCAAGGCTCTTTTTCTGTGACATAACCATTTACTTTTTTACAAAAATCCATAATTGCAACAATTCCACCTTGAAAATCAAGTGCGCACATAGCTGCATCTGCCTTTGAAACTGTTTCATTTAACGCCTGCTCTAATCCTGCATCTGCAGAAACTGCTGGCAACACACCACCGCAGTATTTTTCAATCATTGCAGCACTTCGTGAGGCTAAATTGCCGAAATCATTTGCAAGCTCGGATGTGTATCTAGCACTCATATCTTCCCAAGAGAATGATCCATCTGTTCCAAATGGAATTGCACGTAAGAAGTAATATCGAAATGCGTCAACACCAAAGTGATCAGTAATGTCTTTAGGAGCAATACCTGTCAATTTACTCTTACTCATTTTCTCTCCGCCAACGAGCAGCCATCCGTGTGCAAAGACTTTTTTAGGAACGTCAAGACCAGCTGCCATCAACATAGCTGGCCAAATAACGGCATGGAATCGCAAGATATCTTTTCCGACTAAGTGAACATCAGCAGGCCATGTCTGTGCAAACTTTTTCCCACCTTCAGAGGTTGGATCATCAGTTAGACCGACTGCAGTTGCATAGTTAAGTAACGCATCAAACCAAACGTAAACAACTTGAGCTGTATCCCAAGGAACAGGAATTCCCCAATCAAATGTAGAACGTGAAATTGAAAGATCAGAGACGCCACCTTCAAGAAATGAAATTACTTCATTACGAGCACTCTCTGGTTGACATGCATCTGGATTTTTACGGTAGTGATCTAGTAATGGTTTTGCAAAATCTGACAACTTAAAAAACCAATTATTCTCATTCACCATTTCAATTGGTTTGCTGTGAATGGGACAGCACTTTGCTCCATCGATTTCAATCAAATCTCCAGGAAGTTTAAACTCTTCACATCCTACACAATATGGACCTTCATACTTACCTGCATAAATATGGCCAGAGTCTTTGAGTGATTGGAGAAATTTTTGTACACGTTCTGTATGTCGTTTTTCAGTTGTACGAATGAAGTCATCATTGGCGATATTTAAATGCTCCCAATTTGGCTTCCATGCATCTGCAACAAGTTTGTCGACCCACTTTTGAGGGGCAACATTGTTTGCCTCAGCTGTGCGCATAACTTTCTGGCCGTGTTCATCTGTGCCCGTTAAAAACCAGACAGATTCACCTTTTTGACGGTGCCAGCGAGTTAAAACATCACCAGCAACAGTTGTGTAGGCATGACCAATATGAGGTGCATCATTGACGTAATAAATTGGCGTCGTTAAATAAAAGGACTTGGTCACTGGCTCATCTTATTCGCATCAACGACGGCGGCATAAACAAGACGTTTTGATATACCAAATTCATCGGCAACGGTTGCAATTGCGCCCTTTCGATCCATTCCGGCTGCTTCAAACTCACGGACTCGATCCACCATGTCATTAGCTGTTCGTAGGGCGGAGTCGATTTCTGCGCCTTGAACCACCAAAGTTATCTCACCCAGAATTTCGTTCGCACTTGCCCAACTCAATAACTCTGAAAGTGTGCCTCGAATACTTTCTTCATAGCGCTTTGTCATTTCACGACAAATTGCACCTTTACGCTCTGGTCCAAAAACTTCGACCGCATCTGACAGAGATTCTTTTAGTCGATGTGGTGCTTCAAAGAAAACCATAGTTCTTTCTTCAAACCGAAGTTTTTCAAAAGTAGAAGTTCGTGCACCAGCAGTTCGTGGTGGAAAACCTTCAAACGAAAAACGATCTGTAGGTAACCCTGAAAGTGCAATTGCCATCGTTACTGCACTTGGTCCTGGAATAACCTGAACTTGAATATCTTGGGCAATTGCCTCACGCATTAACCTAAAACCTGGATCACTAATTGTTGGCATACCTGCATCAGAGACAACTAAAACTGTCGCACCATTTTTTAACTCAACAAGAAGTTCTTTTGTCCTATCCTCTTCATTACCCTCGAAGAAAGAAACAACTTTTGCAGTAAAAGTAACTTCAATGTCTTGGCATAGTCGATGAAAGCGTCTGGAATCTTCAGCAGCAATAATCGTTGCATCTTCGATTGCACTCCTCAATCGACTGCTTGCATCCCCAGGATTGCCCAATGGAGTTGCAGCTAAAATGAGCGTCATGGCGTAATACTCTCAGTATTTTTGAGTAATCGCCCATACCCTTGACTTGTGACCGCTGCTATTGCCCCACTTCTCATCGCTTTGGCTTCATTTGTGCTGAGATTGTTTAATTTAAGTTCACCAAAAGGTTTTATTTTTGATGAGCTTTACTACGTCAATGGTGCGCAAGATTTTCTCAATTTTGGAGTCGAAGTTACCGGTGCGAGCTCCGAGTTCATCGTTCATCCACCCCTTGGAAAATGGCTTATAGCAATCGGTATAGCAATCTTTGGAGACAATGAATTTGGATGGCGATTTGCGACAGCAATCTTTGGAACTTTACTCATACTTTTATTTGCACGTTTAGTCCATGTGCTTTTCTATTCACCTGTCTTGACAGCACTTGCTGCTGGATTAATGGCTAGCGATGGTCTTTTGTTGGTTCATTCACGAACTGCTCTTCTGGATCTATTTCTAACCTTCTTCACACTTCTTGGAATTTATCTTTGGAGCAGAAATAGGAATTGGTGGGCTGGGTTTGCATTTGGCTTGGCTCTTAGTTGTAAGTGGAGCGCTATTTATTTCATCGCTGTAATTACTTTCATTACACTTTATCGAATATTAGTTGCACAGGATATTCGTCAGACTCCCCGTAAAATTGCAAAAACCCTTGCTAGTTTTGGTTTACTTCCATTAGCTGTATACACAATTACATGGATGGGTTGGTTTCTCTCTGACCGAGGTTGGGATCGTCAAAGTTCGAGCAACCCGATAATCGCTCTGATTAATTATCACTCCGAGATGCTTGGTTTTCATATTGGTTTGACGGAGAAGCATCCTTACCAATCAAATCCTTTAGGTTGGCTCGTTATGGTTCGGCCAACCTCATTTTTCTATGACTCACCAAAAGGCTGCGCAAGTGATGATTGCTCTCGCGAAGTTTTGGCACTCGGAACACCATTTTTATGGTGGATAGGGACAGTTGCCATCATTTTTGTAATTAGGAACTGGATTAAATCATTAAGAAATAGAAGCACAGACCCAGTTGCCAACATTATCGTCATTGGATTAGTCGCAGGTTATCTACCCTGGTTTGCATTACCCGAGCGAACAATGTTTAGTTTTTATGCAATCATCATTGAGCCATTTTTGATTTTATCAATCATTTACTGTGCAAAGTTATTACTCGATAGTGATCTAAAACCAAGGGTTTCACAGGGCATTGTTGCTGGAGGATTTACGCTAATCTTTTTATGTTTCTTATATTTTTTGCCACTGTATACAGGTCAATTATTAACATACGAACAATGGCAAGCGAGAATGTGGTTTGACTCCTGGATCTAAGGATTGATTTTGAATCCTTAGATCTTTATCTCTAGATTATTCGTTAGCAGCGCGAGATTGATTCAACCGTTCAACTGCTTCATCTGCTAACTGTTGATCAAAGATCTCATCACGAGATGGTGAAGCCGCAGCTAACGCCTGTCTTTCAAGTAGTTCTTGCTCTTCTGACCACTGGCCAGGAGTTGTCAGATCGATGACTCGTTTGGACTGTACGGCTTTAGGGGCATTTACATATGTTGGAACAGGAACTTCTGTTGGCTCCCAAACATTTTGATATGTAGCAGAGCCACGAGGCACAATTACCACACCTTTTAGTTCGCGCTCTGACAAAGGTATCCAGTGTTCGGTACTTGCTTTTGGTTGAACAACTTCTGCCAAGTTTGTTGCAGATACACCAGAACTACGACGTTGCAACTGTGTCACGCGACGCTTGTATAACTGATCAGCGATTACGTGCCGTCGCACATTTGCAACATATACCAACATTGCAGAAAGTGGAACGAGTGCATATAGAAATGGCATGGTCTTCATGAAGCCTCCAACAATTGTTGTAACAATTGAAAACGTAATAATGATAAAGATGATCCTTCTGCGCAAAAGTAATTGACGAACTTTTGCTTCACGATCTAAATCAATGTGAATTGCTCCGGAAGTATTTACACCACCTGGTGATTGTGCTGCAACAACTCGAAGTGCAGATTTAAATTGTTCAACTGATTTTCCTGAGAATTCATTACGGTCGTGAATCCAACGGGGCGCAAAATAGGCAACCCACATGCCGATGATTGCTAGATAGATTAAACCCGAAGCCATAATGGTAAATCTTAAGGAAGCCCCCCATGTTTTTCGGGGATTTAAGCACTACTAAAGCCCAGGATTTTCCTTGACAAAAACTATGTGATCTCGCCATTGACCATCGATATGTAAATATCGAGGTCTTTCCCCCTCAAGAATATAGCCAGCTTTTTCAGCTACTTTTCGGGAAGCTGCGTTTTCTGGACGCAAATTAATTTCTATTCGATGCAGATTTAACTCTTTAAAGGCATATTCAGTAAGCATTTCTACGGCCATCGTTGTATATCCACGATTGGCGAAATTGCGATCAATCCAATATCCAATGTGGCCTCCACGCATCGCACCATAAATCACACCACCCAAAGAAATCTGCCCAATTAAATCTGGCCCTTTCCATACTGCAAAAGAAAAAGATCGACCATTGCGGGCTTCATGTTGAAGGGATCGCACCATTCCAAAAAAAGTAGGAAGTTCTGCAACGCTTTCTTGGCTGATACTGGGAATAGTTGCCTCCCATGGAGACAACCAATCTCTATTTTCAGCTCTGACACGATTCCATCTCTTCATATCTCGAAATCGTAAGGGCCGCAGTGTTAACTCATTATTTTTTATGTCAATTGGCCAAGCTCTATTCATATTTACCTAAATATAACGTCGCTCTAGAACTACAACGTTTACACGCTCACCAGTTTTAAGTGATGTATCCGACTCAGAAATTGCAATAAATGCATTTGCATCAGAAAGGGTTGACTGTTCATCTTGAGATTCTAAAGGCATTACTGACTTTCCATCTTCTGCCAAAACAGCGCGAATGTAAGAACGCATACCTTCTGCAGATTCAATAGGTTTTTCTAGCGAAGCTTTAACTGAAGGTCGGTGGATTGTTGCAGCACCTAGCATTGTACGGATCATGGGCCGAACAAAAAGTTCAAATGAAATGTATGCAGAGATTGGATCGCCAGGAAGTGTCACTACCGGTATTTGATCTGGACCGATAGTTCCAAAATTGTGTCTCCCGCTTGCCTCTATCGCCATATCAACTGTGGTAATTGTTCCAAGAGAAGAAAGAGTACGTGTGATGAGATCAAATGAATCATCATTGCGCTCTCCAGAAATAATTATCAAATCTGCACGGACTAATTGATCTTCAATTACTTTCTGTAACTCTTCTTCAGTATCTGGAATTGAATGCACGCGATAAGCAACAGCTCCGACTTCGCGAACAGCAGTTGTTAGCAACCAGGAATTAGTTTCGTATTCATCGCTGGAATCTTTGAGTGGCTGTCCCGGTTCAACAAGATCTGGGCCCGCTGAAAGAACAACAACTCGGGGATGTGGTCTAGTTGGTAAATGATCGCGTCCAATAGATGCTGCCAAACCAATTTGAGTAGAGCGTATTCGTGTGCCTGATCGTAAAACTAGACGTTCACCGGCATAAATATCTTCAGACAGCGTTGCTCCGTGAGCATCAAGTAGGGACATCTCAAATGGCTCAAGAGGCTTACAAATGGATAGGAGTGAAGTAAGAAACTCATCCACCCGAGTATGTTCTGGCATAATCGAACCCTACTTCTATTAAGTTTTATCTTTGGGATTTCATGGGAGATTTAAATGGGCGTTGACAAACAGGAGATTAGGGAGCGGGCACGCCGCGATCGATCTCAAAAATTCATACCATCAAACTTTAATGTGATTTTGAAGGCACCAGAGATTCAATCTGCAACAGGAATCGCTTCTTATGTTTCCTATGAAACTGAGCCCAGTACTGAAGAGATTAATCAGGCATTTTTGAGAAGTGGGAAAAAACTTTATTTGCCTAGGATTAATGGAGATCTTCTTGAATGGGTCGACTGGAATGGTGAGCAGAGTTCACTTCGTGCAAAGAAAAAGATCTTTGAACCAACTGGTCCAGCTATCTCAGACTTGTCCGTGATCACAGCGATCGTCGTTCCTGCATTAAGAGTTGATCAGTCTGGCTACCGGCTTGGTCAAGGTGGAGGGTATTACGACCGCTCTTTGCCGGCCCTTAACGCGTGGAAAATTGGTTTGGTTTATCCGGGCGAACTTTCAAGTGAAGAGCTTCCGCATGAACCACATGATGTTGCATTAGATGCCGCGGCAACGCCATCGGTTCTTATTCGCTTTAACCGTTAGGTAAATTGCGAGCCATTACAACGCGTTGAATTTGATTGGTTCCTTCATATATCTGAGTCAATTTTGTATCGCGCATCATTCGCTCAACTGGATAATCGCTCACATACCCATAGCCACCTAAAACTTGAATCGCATCCTGTGTGACTTTCATTGCCACATCACTTGCAAGACACTTACTTGCGGCAGAGAAGAACCGAAGATCCTTCTCATTATTCTCACTTTTAACTGCTGCCGAATATGTAAGAAGGCGTGCTGATTCAATGTTCATAGCCATATCGGCCAACATAAATTGAATAGCTTGAAAATCAAAAATTGGCTTACCAAACTGTTGGCGCTCATGTGCATACTTTGTTGCAACATCGAAGGCACCTTGAGCCAATCCAATTGCCTGTGCGGCAATTGTTATGCGCGTGTGGTCAAGGGTGTCCATCGCTAAAGCAAAACCTTTTCCAACTTCACTGATTCGACGATCATCACTGAGTTGAACATTGTCGAAATAAACTTCACGAGTTGGTGATCCGCGCATTCCCATTTTTTTCTCAGGTGCACCAAATGAAACACCTGGATCTGATTTTTCTACAATAAATGCTGTGATTCCCTTTGTACCAAGTGATGGATCACCTTGTGCGATTACAGAGTAAAAATCTGACTCCCCTGCATTTGTAATCCACTTCTTACTTCCGTTTAGAACCCAACCATCTGCAGATCGTTCAACTTTGGTTCGAAGTGCAGCTGCATCTGATCCTGCCTCTGATTCAGAGAGACAGTAAGAAAATCCAGAACCTTTTACTAACTGTGGCAGCCAACGCTTTTTCTGATCTTCATTGCCGCCAAGTAACAAGGGAACAGATCCCAATTTGTTTACTGCAGGGATCAAAGAAGAAGATCCACAGACTCGAGCAACTTCTTCAATAATTAAAACTGTTGCGAGTGCGTCTGCTCCATCGCCGCCATATTCGGTAGGCACATGTGCAGCAAATAGACCATTCTTAGTTAGCGCATTTTTTGCTTCAACTGGAAAACGATGCTCTTCATCAACTGCCTGCGCATGTGGTGCAATCTCTTTTTCTGCCAGGGCGCGCACGCTAGTACGCAACTCCTTATATTCGGAAGGCAGATCAAATACGTTTTCCATTAGGAGCCATTCTTTTCGCGTTGAGCTAACTGCTGCAGGTACAAATTATAGTCGGCTAACTCATCTGGCTGCCCCATGGCTGCACTGCGTGCAATATTGCGATCAATGCGCTTGCTTTCACGGGAATCATCACGCATCCACTGAATAAAAGTAGCGATTAATGCAAGCAGGATGGGAACCTCGCCCATTGCCCAACCGATAGATCCGCCCAGTTTTTGATCTGCTAAGAGATCAGTCAACCAAGGTGTTTGCAGTGATGCAAAGTAACCCTTGTCAATCAGGGTTGTGGTCGACATCAATGCAACAGAGAAAAATGCATGAATGCTCATCGCTGCAAAAAGCACCACTATTCGAAGTAGATGCGGAATCTTTCGCGGATTTGGATCCACTCCGATGATTACAGAAAAGAATAAATAGCCTGCTGCGAGGAAATGAAAACTCATAAACAAATGCCCTACATGGCTTGACATGATTGCTGCAAACAAATCTGTGAAGTAAAGTGCAAATAGAGAGCCATCAAAAATAATCAGTGCAACGATTGGATTAGTAAAGGCTATTCCAACCTTTGAATGTAGAACAGTTATCAATGATCCTCGTATGCCCCGTTCTTGAGGATTACGTGCCTGTGGCAAAGTTCGCAAAGCTAATGTAATTGGTGCACCTAATACCAAGCCGATCGGTGCAATCATTCCAATAACCATGTGCGCAATCATGTGATATGAAAATGAAAAATTAGCATAGAGCCCTAATCCACCACTAGTTGCAAAATCAACTGCAGAGATTCCTAGTGCAAAGGAGATAGTTCTACCTACTGGCCATTTATCTCCCCGTTTTGTAAGAACTACTACGCCCTTTATATATAGGGCAACGAGTAAAACGAGTACACCGATTATTAAGGAGTTTGGTTCATAGCCAAACAAAACTCGAGACAACGTTGGTTCTGGTGGTGTGTTTATTCCAACGATTGAGAGCGCAGCATTGAATTCTTGATTACCGGGACGATCAGGTGAAGAATTTGAGCTTAACCAACTGCCCATTGCAACAGTTACTCCCATAATTATGGCTTCGACTGTCAGAAGTTTTCCAAAAGCTAGCCAATTAATCTCACTCTTTTTCTCTAAATTCTTACGGTGTAAATAACCAAGACCCACCAATGCGATTGTTGCGATGGACTTTGCAATTACCACGCGCGCATATGCTGAATCCCATGCATCTACAAAGTTAAGTCGTGCCCAGGCATTAACAACTCCGCTTAATACAACTGCTATTGCAGCCCAAAGGGCCAACTGACTAAACCTAGGGACTGCTATCACTCGATGAGTGGAGGATAGAAAAGCAATTGCAAAGATTCCCCCCACCCAAAGGCTAAGAGCAATGACATGAATGACTAAAGAGCCAATAACTAATGAGTGCGAACCACTTGAAGCAGCATGGCTTTGAAAAACAGGTGCTGTAATTCCTGCTACAGCAACAAACATCAAAACAGTAGTCGCAATAACAGAGCGAACTTTATGAGCAGTAATAAAAACAATTAGAGCTATCAATGTTTGAATTGCTAAATACTTACCTAAAGTTACTTGAGTAATGAAAGATCCAAGTACAGTTAGATCTAGAGCATCTTGAATCGAGGTTGCCAATATTGTTGCAAGAGTTAGTACTACCGTTCCAGCTGCACCAATAAGCCAGGTCAGTGCTGAAATCTTGAGAAATGTTCTTAATTTTTCACTCGAGGTAGAGAATTTGCCACCGACATCAAGAAGTAAAAAAGCCATGGCTAGTAATGATCCGACAGTTGCAAAAGATCCAGTAATACTTAAAAACTTAAAGCAAAGAGTTAAGAAATTCATCTTTCAGAGAATAGTTTACGTGCATACAGCGATAGACCAATAGTTACGATTACTGCACCTGCAAGAAGTAAAATCACAAATACGTTTGTCGCCCAACTACTGCTCGCAGGAGTTTGACTCTGTGTCGGTTCTGGATTTGGCTCGACGGGTGCAATATTACTTGGCGCTAAATACTTGAAAGAAAATTCGCCAACTAATGGCTCATCTCCCTCTGAAAGTAATGAATAACTCACTTTGTACATTCCTGTTACAACAAGTGATTTTAAACCAACTGAGGCACTTAAATCTGAAATGGAAATTGTTCCATCATCAACGCGATCACCATTTGGATCTTTAACTGTAATCACATTTGCATCAACTGCATCGGCTAAGAGTGGAAGTTGGCCTGTGACGGTCACATTTGTTGGGGAGACAGAAACTGTAGAGCCGCTAATTGGTGAGGTGCTAACTAAAACATTGGCACCTGCTGTGGATGGATTTAAAGAGAGAAAGCTAAATGAAAGGAGCAGGGCTACTATAGAAAAACGAAGATTTACTTTTGTCATCTCTTCCTCTCAAACCCGATGATGGTGGCACTAGATAGCGCCTTGATTCGCACCAATCGTCTCATTTCTTTACAATTAATGCATACCCCCGTAATTCATGCCCAGTAAATCGCCTTGAAAAGCGAGAACCGGGCAGGAATCACTTACAACAAGGTTCACTCAAGGAGGAGCTCGGATGCCTACATATCAATATGCATGCATCGCATGCGACCATGAGTTTGAAGTGGTTCAAAGTTTCTCAGATGAATCTCTGACAAAGTGCCCAGAATGTCAGGGTGAAATTCGCAAGATTTACTCCGCAGTCGGAGTGGTCTTTAAGGGTTCTGGTTTTTACAAAACCGACTCAGCAAAAAAATCTGTTACTCCGGATCCACCAAAAGCGTCACCAACATCACCTGCACCTAAAGCTGATTAATCTTGGTGATGGGGCGGTTTATCTGAAATAATTTCGGCTTCTCGTTTTGCTTGCTCTGCAGCAGCTTCTGGATCAATTTCATCTGAAGTTACTTGCGGAAAGAGATCACTCATGAGCGAGAGTCTACCTACTTACAATGAAATGAGAGCACTGTGTTTGAAAGTCTAGGCCGCGTAATCGTTAGATACCGCAGATCCGCTGTTGCCCTGTTTATTGTAAGCGTGCTCGTATCAGGAGTAATCGGATCTTTAGTTTTTAGTCGCCTTGATTCAGGTGGTTACTCCAACCCCGCAAGTGAGTCTTATGAGGTTTATGAGTACCTCAAAAATGATTTGAACATAGAGGATCCAGCAATTGTTGTAGTTGTTGATGCAGAGGTTGTCGAAGTTACTGATCCAACAGTTGTGCAAAAAGCTGCAGCCCTAGAAGCAAAGATTGCCCAAGAGCCTGGTGTCACGAAAACTCTTTCCTACTGGAGTTCAGGTGGATTGGAATCTTTAAAATCTAGTGATGGCAAAGCTGCCTACATTTTGATTTACGGCGATGGCGATGCATTTAGTCCAGAGAGTCAAAAACTCGGTAAGTTTTTTCAAGAAAACTATGATGGCTCATATGAAGGTCTAACTTTGTATGCCGGAGGCGTCGGAGTAATAAGCCATGCAATAACAAAGAAAATATCAGATGATCTAAAAATTGCCGAAGCAATCTCTATTCCGCTTACTTTTATTTTGCTTGCATTTGTCTTCGGTGCACTCGTTGCATCTGCAATGCCATTAATCGTGGGCGTAGCTGCAATCCTCGGTGCTTTCTTTATTCTCTATCTCTTCTCACTGTTTACCGATGTCAGTGTTTATGCCTTGAATTTAACTACTGGCATGGGACTGGGTCTTGGTATTGATTATGCCTTGCTGATGGTGAATAGATTCCGCGAAGAGTTACAGCGAGGTAAATCCGTTGAAGACTCTGTAATCACAACTGTCGCAACCGCTGGTAAAACAGTGTTTTACTCTGGACTTACGGTTTTAGTTACGCTTTTATCTCTCACATTCTTCCCTTTGCCATTTTTAAAGTCCTTTGGTTATGCAGGTGTTTCAGTAGTAACTATTGCTGTTATCGGTGCAATTGTTGGACTGCCCGCAATTTTGGCAGTCATTGGCAAGAAGATTGATAAGGGAGTTGTTCGTAAGTCATCAATAACACCTAAAGATGATGGACGATGGGCCCAGACTGCTCGGTTTGTTATGAAAAGACCTGTTGCAGTAGTTGTTCTGTCATTAATTTTTCTGGGAATTCTGACTTCTCCTATTGCAAACATTAAATTTTCTCAAGGTGATTCACGAATGTTGCCAGAAACAAATAAGGCAGCAATAGCAACAGCGCTTCAAGCAGAGAGATTTGCTGGTCGTACAGGGGAACCAATTGAAATTATCATTAAGGGTGGATCGGATAAAACAGAAGAGATCACATCATATATTTCAAAACTCCAGGTTGAGCCAGGAGTTGTAGCTGTAGTTCCTCCAGAGATATACGGAAACGATGTTCGCATAATTGCCTATCACTCAATGTTGCCTCGCACGCCAGAGGCTCAAGAGTTAATTCATTCGATACGAGATATACCTTCTGTGGATCAAACATTAGTCGGAGGAGTTGCAGCCGACTACACAGATTCTCAAGATGCTATTTCGCAAACTCTTCCTTGGGCTTTCGGTTGGGTTGCGCTCAGCGTTCTAATTCTTATCTTTGTCTTTACTGGTTCAATAATATTGCCAATTAAGGCCGTGATTTTAAATATTCTTTCCCTTGCTGCAACTATGGGAGTGCTGACATGGGTCTTTGTTGATGGCAATCTACAGTGGCTTGTCGGTTCATTTACTGAAACCGGAACTTTAGATACTTCGATTGTAATTTTGATTGCAGTTGTTGTATTTGGACTTTCAATGGATTATGAACTCTTCCTGCTTTCACGAATTCGTGAAGAGCATTTGGCAGGTAAAACAAATGTCGAATCAGTTGCACTTGGTCTTCAACGATCCGGGCGCATCATTACGGCAGCAGCAGCGATCTTGGCATTTGTCTTTGCTGCATTTGTTACCAGTGGAGTCACATCAATTAAATCGATGGGATTTGGTGTGGCATTTGCCATTATTTTGGATGCCACCATAGTTAGAGGCTTACTAGTGCCGGCTTTGATGAGATTAATGGGCGAACGTAACTGGTGGGCGCCAAAGTGGATGCAGCGATTTACTCTTCACCACTAACCTCGCGTACCCTTAGAGCATGGATTTAATCGCTTCCCTTCAATGCGAAGACCAGCCAGGCATCGTGCATGCAATGACCTCGGCAGTACTTGCTTGTGGTGGCAATATCATTGAAAACCAACAGTTTACGGATCCAACAACTAACTCGTTTGTTATGCGCACTCGTTTTGAAACTTCACAAAACTTAGAAGGTGCCACGAAAGCTCTAAAGGATGGGTTGGCAAAGTTCAACCCTGATTTACGGATTCGTCCGACTGAGGAAAAGCCCCGAGTTGTTGTGATGGTGACAAAAGAGAGTCACTGCCTACGCGACCTTTTGTATTTAGTTGAACTGGGCGAACTCAGAATTGAAATTCCACTGGTAATTTCAAATCGTGAAGATCTAAAGTCTTTGGTTGAGTCACATGGAGTTAAGTTTAAATATCTACCCGTAAAAGATGGTTCTAAGTTAGATCAAGAAAATGAAGTCTTAAAGTTAATAGGTGAGTTAAATATTGATTTTGTTGTCTTAGCCCGATACATGCAGATATTGTCTAAGCAGTTTTGTGAAAGATTGCCTGGAAAGATCATTAACATCCATCACTCATTCTTGCCAGGTTTTAAAGGCGCTAAGCCGTATCACCAGGCACATGACCGGGGTGTGAAGATCATTGGTGCTTCTGCGCACTTTGTTACTAATGATCTTGATGAAGGTCCAATTATTGAACAAGATGTTGCACATGTGACTCACATAGCCACACCAGATGAGTTGATTGCAATAGGTCGAGACATTGAGCGCCGCGTGCTATCAAAGGCTGTTAAGTACTTTGCTGATGACAAAATATTTATCGTTGGAAAGCGAACAGTAGTTTTCTCTTAATTTAATTGTGTCCCCGGCGGGAGTTGAACCTGCGACCTACCGCTTAGGAGGCGGGCGGGTGCATTCATTTATTTCCCCTTATAAACGTAAACCGATCTTGTTTGCGCTTGTTTAATTGCTATTTAGATATTTTAAGTGTTGAGTTGTGTTTGGGAAAGTTTTGGGAAATTTCCATAGTTTCTATTCCCTTTTGCATGAATCCTGATTACGCTTAAATCATGAGTAGGACTAGACGTTGCACCTTGGCACAGTAGTACCGTGTCTAAATTCTCCCACCCTTCTCGTCTAGTAGCGCTTCTCTCCCTACCTTTGCTACTTTTACCTTTTCTCTCCCTCCCCGCTTCAGCCGCTCCCTCCCTAACCTGCTATAAAGGAAGCTTGGTCAAGATTGTAAAAACCAAAACCTGCCCAGCCGGTTACAGCAAAACCAAGCCGGTCTCTACTAAGTCCAAAGTAGCAACTTATTACAATGAATCACTAGCTAATAAAAAAACCTTCTTAGACCCTAGAAGCTCAAAAAATATACCCGCCCCAGTAATTCAATTTTGGAAAGACTCCAACGAAATCGCTTACTATGTTTACGCCGTTAAACAGGATGAACTTACTCTTCAAACCTACAACAACAACGTCTGGTTCACCGCCATTATCGATGGATATCAGCCACAGGCCGCGCTTGATTCTACAAATGCTTCTCAATCAGGACTTTGGTACAGAACAAAATACTCTAATTCATACATTACCCCCGATTCAGCTCCTTGTACTAACCCAGGTTCAGCAATCCGCTATCAAGATTATAGTTACACCTGCCTAGATACCTTGGTTTATGGTGTTGCTCGCGATATTAATACGATCTCTGCTTCAGATTTAGCAACCTTAAATCCTATCTCCGCCGGTGATGGATATGATCCCGATCTTCCCGCTGCCCCAGGTAGGCGCTGCTTTACTAAAAATGCTGTGACTAATCTATATGGAGTAGGTATAACCTGTATTTTCATGGCCGGTACTATCATTCCCCAAACCTCTCAAATAATACAACTAATAAATACCACCTCACAAATAGAGTACTGTCTAATAGATCAACCACTGCTAGTTCAAGAAACTAACCCTTCAAACTTCATCACCCTCGCTCTTATAACCACTTCTTGTGAATCTTACTTAAAGACCCACACTCTTAAAACTATTAAGAAACAACCCTAGGCCCGTAATTAGTTGACGCGTTCTGACTATAAAATTTATAAACCAAATTAATTTTGTAGGTTATTCTAAGGTAGTTGCCTAAATATACTGAACTATAACTTTAGATGAAAGAAAATATCTAACATGTTTAAAGGAAGATTTCTTCTATTAGACGTAATTCAAATTCTCGCGGCCACCGTCGAGCGACCAATTCCTAACTTGGCTTTGATTTCTTTTACTTTCAGCAACTCATTTATTGCTAGGAAAAGTGCAAAAATGCAAAACTTCTGCATACGAATTTTTGAGTCTTTGGAAAGTGCCTTCGCTGTAGGTCGCTAATAAAAAAATTGCGCGAAAGTATTGATTAATACTGGTGTCCCCGGCGGGAGTTGAACCTGCGACCTACCGCTTAGGAGGCGGTTGCTCTATCCACTGAGCTACGGGGACCAAATGATATGTAAGTGCCAATCTTGTCATGAGTTTCATGGTGTCCACTATTTTTCGCATGAATTAGAAGCACCTTGCCAATAAATACGTATAAACGGTAGGATTCATTTTCTAACGTAAAGGATGTTATTTCCTCATGAGAGGCCAACAATGAAGGCGCTAGTAATTGGCGCGGGCGGAGTTGGCAGAGCAATCGTCAATATCGCATCACGCAAATCATTTATTTCACAGATGGTTGTCGCTGATCGAACTCTGTCACGCGCGGAAGAAGCAGTTGCACGAGTCAAAGATTCTCGATTTTCTGCTGCCGAGGTCAATGCGGCAGAGCTTGAAGATATTCGCTCATTAATCCGTAAAGTTAAGCCAGATGTTGTTATTAACGCAGTTGATCCCCGCTTTGTTATGCCAATTTTCTTGGCGTGCGAGATTGAAAACACTAACTACATCGATATGGCTATGTCGCTATCACGGCCACATCCTCACTACCCAAATACGGAGACTGGCGTAAAGCTTGGCGATGAGCAGTTTGCCCGCGATTGGAACTGGGGAGAGCGTCAGATTTATGCCCTTGTTGGAATGGGTATCGAGCCGGGGATGAGTGATGTATTTGCCCGATACGCAGAAGATCATTTGTTTAGTCGAATAGATTCCTTAACAATTTTTGACGGTTCTAATTTGACGGTTGAAGGCTATGACTTTGCTCCTTCGTTTTCGATTTGGACAACAATTGAAGAATGTCTTAATCCCCCATTGGTATGGGAAGACGGTCGTGGTTGGTATACAACTGAGCCATTTAGTGAGATTGAAATCTTTGATTTTCCAGAAGGAATTGGGCCTGTTGAATGTGTGAACGTTGAACACGAAGAAGTTGTTTTGATTCCACAAAAAGTTGACGCAAAGAAAGTTAACTTTAAGTATGGCCTTGGTGCTGAATTCATCTCAACTCTAAAAACAATTCACATGCTTGGTCTAGATAGTAAAGAAAATGTTGATGTCCAAGGAATTAATGTTTCTCCTCGCGATCTGCTTGCAGCGTCATTGCCTGATCCTGCAACGTTAGGTTCTCGGATGAAGGGTAAAACCTGTGCAGGAGCATTGGTTAAGGGGCTCAATAAAGAAGGAAAGCCATACGCCTGCTACATGTATAACGTTGTAGATAACGAATGGTCAATGTCTGAATATGGTGATCAAGCAGTTGTTTGGCAGACTGCAATCAACCCAGTAATTGCAATGGAGCTTATTCACAAAGGTATTTGGAAGCCCGAAGGTGTTGTTGGGCCAGAATGGTTTGATGCTAAACCATTCTTGGATTTACTTCCTTCATACGGGACAGAGTGGAAAGTTCGCGACGAAGACACAGCCGGAATAGTTGCCTAACATTATTTGCAAAGATTTAAAGCTATAGGTTTTAGAGCTCCAGGGCTTTAGATCTTGTGGACTTTAAGAATGAGGAGATTGAGATGAGTAGTTGGGCTCTTGTTACAGGTGCAACCGTTGGAATCGGTGAGAGTTTTACTCGTTTATTAGCCTCGCACAAATACAACATCGTTCTAGTTGCACGCGATCTACCAAAACTAAATGAGCGAGCAGAATCACTAGAAGCTACCTACGGAGTTAAGACGCAGGTAATTCAGGCAGATCTTGCGACTGATTCGGGCTGTGCAATTGTAGAAAAATTCATTGCCGATAATGAAATTGAAGTCCTTATTAACAATGCAGGCTTTGGCATTAACAAGGCATTTACTGTTTCAGATCTTGCTGCAGAACAGCAGATGTTTGATGTGCTTACTCGTACTCCAATGCGTCTGATGCATGTGTCTCTACCTTTAATGAAAGCCCGTAACAAAGGTGTCGTAATTAATGTGACATCAGTTGCAGCATGGATAGCAGGTGGCACTTATAGTGCTGCGAAGTCATATCTAACTGTTCTAACAGAATCAATGCACACCGAACTTGCTGGAACAAATGTAAAGGTCAGTGCCTTAGCTCCTGGATTTACGAGAACTCAATTTCATCAACGTGGTCGTATGTCCATGAAGGGTTTGCCAAAATTTATGTGGCTAGATCCAGATGTGATTGTTGCTAAATCATGGAACGATGCACAAAAAGGAAAGGCTGTTTCAATTCCTGGATGGCAGTACAAAACCTTAATCTTTGTCATGACCACTTTACCTAGAGCAATAGTGCGTAAAGTTGGAATGAACCTTCGAAAAAAACAGCGCAAGTAAAACTAAGTTTGACTAAGGCTTCCCCTATTCTTCAGTGACATGCATGTTCTTAGTATGTAGGCATGCGTATAGTTCGATTACTCGGACCAGCACTGCTTACACTTCATCTAATCTTGAGAGTAACGAACCAATCTATTTGGACAGAAGTTCTTCTTTATAATTTGGTTGGACTCTCTGCAATCATCTCAATTGCACTGTCACCAAAGCTCGAGTTTTCTACCGCCAAATTTGCTATCGCTCTAGGGATACTGGCTTGGCTTATTGGTTCAGTGGTTGCCAGTTTTGCACATTACAACTTTGCGACAACTCTTCTAACTTCTTTTGGAGAGCTGATGTATCTTATTTTTTACCCATTTATTGTTGTTGGCTCAGTTCGGATAATTCGTGGTCAATCAACATACAAGAAAAGTGAAATTCTAGACAGTGCAATCATTTGTTTTGGGATCACAACATTTGGAGCTGCGGTTTTACTTCCTCAAGTTTTGCCATCACTTGATCAACCCTTAGCGCAGTTGTTTTATCCTCTCGCCTACCCTCTCGCAGATCTTTTTTTAGCAGCGATTGTTCTCTCACTTTTTTGTATCCGAAGCTTTTCTTCTGGCCCTCTAATTCTGATTATCGGTATTACTTCTTTTGTTATTACAGATTTCCTTTATCTCTCTATTGATTCTTCTGTGAATTATTCGATAGGCGGGTTAGTCGATGATGGATGGTTGTTAGGACTCGTTCTGATCTCAGAGAGTTTTTGGCGCATGGAGGTAGATCAAGAACAAGGGCATTCGACTGTAGTTGAATCAAGAAATCCGATCTTTATTACCCTTTCAGTTTTTTTGAGTGCAACACTTCTTGCACTCTTTGCGTTGCAGCCCAACTATCTTCCCCGCTATGTTGCATTACCTGCAGTGATAACTCTTGTGCTGGCATTTTCCCGATTAGCCACTGCGATGAACCAATCGCGTCATATAGGTACAGAGAGATTGTTAGCTCGAACTGATGAGCTGACGGGATTGCCAAATAGGAGGCGATTAATCTCTGAGATTGAAGAGTTTGTAAACAAAGAGGGCTCTTTGCTCTTGCTAGATCTTGATGGCTTCAAACCAATAAATGATATGTATGGTCATGAAATTGGAGACAAAGTTCTCAAGCAAGTTGCACGCAGATTTGATCGAGCTTTGCCACATGGCGCATTTCTCGCGCGCCTTGGGGGAGATGAATTTGGAGTTCTAATCGAAGGTTTACATGAGAGTGCAATAGAAATTGCACTTGCACTTCGAGCAACACTTTCTTATCCAATACATATTGACAGCAAAGAGATTCACTTGGGTGTCAGTATTGGGGTAGCAAAAAATACTGGAGATCCAGATCTTTTACTTCGTGCTGATACTGCAATGTATAAAGCTAAGCGCGAGGGTCTAGGGGTTTGTCCGCTTTAATCTCTTGCAATCTAGCCAAAGACTCTAATCTTTCTAACGCATGATCAACTATACGTTCGCAGTATCCCTTGCTGTAACCATCCAGAAAAAGCCAAGGTTCGTTTATTTGGTCAGAAGAAAGATGAGCTAGTTCTGGAACATACTTGCGAATATAATCACCATTCTCATCAAAGCGTTTGCCTTGTTCTATGGGATTGAAAATGCGGTAGTAAGGAGAAGCATCGGTTCCACATCCTGCAGTCCATTGCCAACCATGTGCATTAGATGCAACATCATAATCAACAAGATGTTCGGCAAAAAAACGCTCACCTAACTGCCACTCTAGATGTAAGTCTTTGACCAAGAACGATGCTACGACCATCCGTGTGCGATTATGCATCCATCCTTCAATCACTAATTGGCGCATGGCGGCATCGACAAATGGATAGCCCGTTTTGCCTTCACACCAAGCTTTAAACTGTTTGCCTGGTTTGTCATAACGCATCTGCGCAAATTTAGGTGCGTAGTAATCAGTATCGGTGTTTGGATTATTAAAAAGAACATCTGCATAGAACTCTCGCCATGCAATCTCTTTTCGGAAAGTGTCATGGGCCTTACTTTCTCCAAGATTTTGCAAGAGAGTCCGTGGATGAATTTCTCCAAACTTTAAATAGGTACTCATCTTTGACGTTCCATCTATTCCAGCTAAATTACGGGCCTCGTCATAGGAATCTAATCCATTCTTTTCAAATGCTGCAAAGCGCTTTAACGCTGCATTTTCTCCGGCTTCAATTACATGCGTTCCTGATTCTTCGGGAAAGTCAGGGAAAGCACGATACTTAGCGGTTGGTTCTACTAAATCAAATTTCTTTGGTGTTATTGCTGGTGCACGCCAACCATGTGCGCGCCAACCTTTATAGAAAGGCGTATAGACCTTGTAGGCAGTGCCATCACTCGGTTTTAAGACTCTACCCGGTGCAACTGCATAAGGGGATCCAGTTCGAACTAGCGTAATTCCAGATGCTTCAACCTTCGCATCTCTTTGCGCTCCGTATCTTTCATATTCAGTTGAAATATGAACTTCTTGCACCTGATGCTCCGCGATTAGTTCCTTTAAAATTTCTACTTGATCGCCCTCAATAATGTGCAATCTATTTCCGAGTGATTCATCCAGTGCGCGCAGAGATTTACCCATGTATGCCAAGAGTTTGTCGCCTGCTTCAGCGATTTGCTGCTTATCTAAAATAAATAGAGGGATAACTGTCTCGGCAGATTCAATTGCTGCTAGCAACGCAGGATGATCATTGACGCGAAGATCTCTGCGAAACCACATAATTGAACACTTCGCCTTGGGCATGGGATGATTAAATCACAGAGATCCATAATGCGAAGAAGTTGAAAATGAGGTTCGATTAGCCCATGGAAAATGATGGTTTCACTCGGGATCAGATTCGAGCGATGCGACGTTCCTATAGCGACGTTGGTATGGAGACCTTACCTGCTGACCCATTTGAAGCATTTTCAATCTGGTTGAAACAAGCTCATGAAAACTCTGTGATCGTAGAAGCAAATGCAATGGTGCTTTCAACTGTGCACCCTGATAATCAAATTAGTACGAGAACGGTTTTGCTCAAAGATATTTCAGAGGGAGGCTTCACTTTTTTCTCAAACTATGAGTCTCGCAAAGCACATGCCATGAATGTCAATGAAAATGTATCTCTTCTATTTCCTTGGTATGCAATGGAGCGACAAGTTTCAATTAGTGGAGTAGTTGAAAAAGTTTTAGCATCAGAATCAGATGACTACTTTGCAGCGAGACCATGGGGTTCACAAATTGGTGCGTGGGCTAGTCATCAATCATCACCGTTGTCATCACGTGCGGAATTAGAACAACGCTATGAAGGCGCAGCAACTAAATGGCCAGAAGGTTCAATTGTTCCGCGCCCTGAATATTGGGGTGGCTATCGTGTTGTTCCACTCAATATTGAATTTTGGCAAGGACGATACTCCAGATTGCATGATCGCTTGCGCTATGAGCGAACCAGTACCAACTCCGATTGGGAACTAACGAGGTACTACCCGTAGTCTTAGTGCATGAGCATCATCATTCCAGCAGAGATTAAGCCAGTTGACGGTCGTTTCGGTTGCGGCCCATCCAAGATTCGACCAGAAGCATTAGCTGCACTGTCAAAAACCGGCAACACAATTCTTGGAACTTCACACCGTCAAAAGCCTGTTAAGAATGTAGTCAAGCGTGTGCGTGAAGGACTTACCTCACTGTTTAATCTTCCAGAAGGTTATGAAGTAATTCTTGGTAATGGTGGATCAACAGCGTTTTGGGACATTGCAACTTTTGGATTAATTGAATCTCGATCACAGCACCTTGTATTCGGTGAGTTTTCATCAAAGTTTGCAGCTGCTGCAAAAGAAGCGCCATTTCTTGGTGAACCAACAGTTATTAAGACTGAACCAGGTGCCCACCCAGTTGCAGTAGCTGAAGCAGGAATCGATGTTTATGCACTCACACATAATGAAACAAGCACGGGCGTTGCAATGCCAATCATTCGTCCGGCAGGCACCGATGGTGCCTTGGTTTTAGTAGATGCTACCTCTGCTGCTGGTGGTCTGATGGTTGATGCAAAAGAGTTTGATACCTATTACTTTGCTCCACAAAAATCTTTTGCCTCCGATGGTGGACTTTGGATTGCAATCATGTCCCCTGCTGCTATTGCGCGTGCTACAAAAATTAAGGCTAGTGGACGTTGGGTTCCGGCGTTTTTTGACCTTGATATAGCAATTGAAAATTCACGCCTAGATCAGACATATAACACGCCCGCATTAGTAACACTCATGCTCTTGGCAGAGCAGATCGAGTGGATGAACTCCAATGGTGGATTATCTTTTGCTGCAGGTCGAAGTGAAAAATCTTCAAATATTTTGTACTCCTGGGCCGAGAAAAATAGCTACACAACACCGTTTGTAACTGATCCGGCTATGCGCTCAAAGGTTGTTGGAACTATTAATTTTGATGATGCCATCGATGCCACCAAAATTGCTGCAGCACTTCGTGAAAATGGAATAGTTGATACTGAGCCATATCGTAAATTGGGTAAGAATCAATTAAGAGTTGGAATGTTCCCAGCAGTAGATCCAAGTGATGTTGAAGCACTTACAAAGTGTATTGATTACGTTGTTGCTGCTCTGTAATGCCGAAGAGTTTTCAGCGGGATAGATTTTTTTGGATCGTTGCGGTCCAAACAGCTGTTGTAAACTTTTATTTGGGTGGATTTGGTCCAGCACAATCATTACTGCGTGCAGATCAAGGTACTTCGCTGACAATCGCTGGTTTACACGGTACTGCAATGGGAATCGCCTCAATCTGTGCCGGATGGGCTAATCCGCACATTGCACACAAATTTGGACGTGAAAGGGCAAGCTGGATTGGGTTAACAATCTTTAGTTTTGGGCTTTTGATCTTCGTACTCTCACCACCTGTTTATATAACCTTGCCTGCAACTTTATTAACTGGCTTTGGTACTTCATTAACCATCAATACAATGCTTACAAAAATGTCACACCACTATGGAAAGTCTGCAGAGGTGGCTATTCCTCAAGCAAATGGAATTGCATCCATTGGCTTTGTTATCGGAACAGCGTTAATTGGAACAATTGCAATTGTTTATCCAAACCTTTGGCGTTTAGGCTTGCTCTTGGCTCTACCCGTTGCACTCATACTTTTTATAGTTGGACGAGATAAAAATTTAGAAGAACACATTCCGCATGAAGATGGCCCGCAAGGTGGAAAACTCTCGCCAACATTTTGGATTTCTTGGGTTGCTTTTATTGCATGTATATCAGCAGAATTTGCAACCTCTTTTTGGGCCGCAGCTCTTTTAAAAGAACGTGTCGGCTCAAGTGCAGCAGTCTCAACAGTTGCAATCGTTGCCTTAGGTACCGGAATGGGAGTTGGACGTTGGTATGGAGGGTTGGTTCTAAAGCACCTGTCATTAGACAATCAACTGCTATCAATAATTGCGATCCAATTCTTCGGATTCTTAGGTTTCTGGCTCTCACATAACATGGTGCTCTCATTAATTTGTTTGTTCGTTGTTGGACTTGGTGTTTCAATGCAGTTTGCACTCTCTTCAATTCGACTGATTGGCTTGAGTCAAGGACGACCCGATTTAGCAATCGGAAGGGCCTCACTTGCAGCTGGAATTGCGATAGCTGGGGCACCCTTCTTATTAGGGTTATTAGGGGATATTTACGGTATCTCTCGAGCATACGTAATGGTTTTTGTATTGATCATTGTTGCATTTGCCATAATCAAACTAGTTCCATCACACGTTAAGGAAACAGTATGAATTACAAAACAAGACGAACTGTGACCGTTGTTGCTTTGATTGGCTTACTAGTCTTAATTGCGATTAACGCTCTTTAAAACAGCAGCAACAGAAATATCTGCTGGTGGAGTAACCCTGTTTTTATAGATAAACCAAACTAAAATCGATGCAACTAATGAAATAGTCCCGCAGATCGTGATAGTTGAACGTATGCCAATTAGCTCAGTTGTTACGCCAATTAGCGGAGATCCAAATGGTGTACCTCCCATGAAAACAAGTAGATACAAGCCCATCACGCGTCCACGAATCGCAGTGTCAGAACTTGTCTGAACTAATGAGTTTGCCGATACTAAGGTAGTCAGAGCACTCAATCCACATATAGGTAGCCAGATCATATAAACAGTAAATGTTGGTAGGACGGAAAGAATAATCACCGATGTTGAAAAGACGATTCCACCCTTGATGACAAACTTTGTGCTTCTGAATCTTTCTAATCGAGCAGATCCAATTGCTCCAGTAAGTGATCCAATTGCAACAAAAGTTCCCATGAGTCCAAAACTTGCAGGTCCTAACCCAAACTCTTTTGTTGCCATTAGTGCATTGAAAATCTGGAAGTTAAGCCCAAAAGTTGAAACAAATAAAACAATGAGTAGAACCACATAGATATCTGGCCTAGACTTTACGTATTTAATGCCTTCCCGAATATTTCCATCTGATTTCTCTTGATCTTGGCGAAAAAATGTTTTTTCATTTAGTTTAATTAAAGCTGTAATAACAAAAAGGTATGAAAGAGCATTTATGAGAAATGATGGTCCTGTTCCAAATGCTGCTATTAGCCCACCTGATACCGCTGGCCCAATTAAACGTCCAGCATTGAAATTGGCTGAGTTTAGTGAGACAGCATTTGCAAGATCATCTGGGCCAACAATTTCAGATGTAAATGACTGACGAACAGGACCGTCAATTGCATTTGAGAGTCCAAGCACACCGGCCAATACAAAGACTTGCCAAAGGAGTACAGATTCAGTGACTACCAAGATGCCCAATACAAGAGATGATGCTCCGCCTAGTACGTTGGTAAGAATCAATGCCTTTCGCTTATTGAATCGATCTGCAAACTTTCCGCCATGAAGTGAGAAAAGAAGTATTGGCAAAAATTGAACAGCAGAAACTAATCCAAGATAGGTCCCGCTGTTGTTTGTAAGCTCTAGAACAAGCCAATCTTGTGCCACACGTTGTGCCCAGGTTCCAATATTTGAAACAGCATTTGCGGGAAAGAGAATTCTGTAATTGCGGTGGCGAAATGATCGCATATTGCCATCTACTTTAACCTTAAAACGCATTACTCTACTTCCATGACTACTCGCCTACGCAATGTTGTAACCCTAGTCGCTATTGGAACTTCATGTTGGATAGCTGCTGGTGTCATCTCAATTGCAGTAGGTGCTGATTCCAAAATAATTTGGACCTGTGTTTCAGGCACGGCTCTTGGACTTTTCGGAATTCGTTACACAATTCGTCGCAATCGACGATCTGGCATTTAATACAAACTTAATACGCTGATTTTTTGACGCAGTGATTTGAAACCAGCGAAATAATTGCTTGCGCTCAAGCACCTAGTTGTGATGCGATTCCGCGCAATACGCGACCAAGTCGATCTGTTTCTTGCGGATTTGGATGGCGACCACTACGTAAACCGTTTCCAACTCGATCTAACATTTTGATCGTATCTTCAATCATCGCAGCAAGGTCATCACTGTTTGCACGGGAGTTTTCAACAAGAGACGGAGGTGCATCAATTATGTGCACTGACATTGCCTGTGGGCCTTTGCGACTATCTGCAATTGAAAACTCTAGTTTTGTTCCAGGCTTAACTGTTGCGACGCCTTCAGGCAGTGATGTTGCAGCTAGATAAACATCTTCGCCTTCATCATTTGCAATAAAACCAAAACCCTTTTCAAGTGAGAACCATTTGACATGTCCTGTAGGCATTGTGAGCTCTCTTTCCTTACTAGTTTGCTAATTCTGTCCTGATGTTGCTGAGCGCTAGTTCTACCTAACGCTTGCTCTTTTTGTTCCTGTTGATCTCGTTCGTAACTTATGAATATCTTGTGAATATTTCATTCGTTTGAATCGGTATCGCGGTTGCGATAACAGGTGCTTAGTTTAACACCGGCTCCGTGAAGGTCGCTTCCGAATGTGCGCCGCAGCCGTGATCTACGCTCACGACACGAGCATCCTCGGGTGAAATGGCATTGGCGCATACGCCAAAAGTTGATCGAAGTGATCCAGCAATTGGAATAAAGAAACCACAGCTATGACATGGTTTTGGTGCCGACTGTGCAACTGGTGCTTTAGGTCCGCGCTCCCCGTCATACCAACGCTTTGCTGCTTGATCGCGTCCTTCGATTGACATTACACGTGCTCGACCAAAACCAAGTTCAATGGCTAAAGCAGTATCAAGATCTTCATCGTTTGGAAGACTTTGTTGTCCTGGAACTAAACGAGTATCTGATAATGAACTTGGAACAATGTCACCAACTCCTACATCACCAGGAAGAATTCGATCAAGATATGGAATCCACTCTGGTGGTTGCAATGCATCTGGGCCTGGTAGAACTACAACATCACAAATAGTTGGAGCTGAATCTTCATCAACTTTTGCAACAGTTACACACCATCGCCAACCTTTATAACCTGCAAGATTTGCTTCATAAAGATATGTGGCGACGCGGTTTTCATCATCGAATTCAACAGAAACAAATCCGCCAACATGCGCAGATTTTTCCGCTTGCTCAATAATTGCAGCAAGGGCAAGTTCACTCGCGTCGAAGGCCTCGACAACGTTCTTTGATGAACGCTGGAAGATTTTTTTTACGCTTGGTTTCTTTGCCATGGGATAAGGATAAAGCAGAACACCGCCCTCGCGTTAATTGGCTTATTTCTGAGCCAGTTAACTGGTAGTTCGCGCGGACGGTGCTCTATTAATTACTTTAGCTGTGCCTTAGAAGTCCATATCTCCGCCGCCTTGTGGGGCAGGTGCGCTCTTCTCTGGCTTATCTGCAATGACTGCCTCTGTTGTAATAAACAACGCCGCAATTGATGCCGCGTTTTGCAATGCAGAACGTGTCACCTTTGCTGGATCAATAATTCCAGATTTAATCATGTCAACGTATTCACCAGTTGCAGCATTTAAGCCATGACCAACTGGAAGGTGGCGAACTTTCTCAACTACAACTCCGCCTTCTAACCCTGCGTTGATTGCAATCTGCTTAATTGGTGCTTCGATTGCATATTCAACAATCTTTGCACCTGTTGCTTCATCACCGGTTAGTCCAGAGAGTTTCTTAAATACTGCTGCACCTGCTTGTAGTAGAGCTACTCCACCACCAGCAACGATTCCTTCTTCAACTGCAGCCTTTGCATTTCGTACTGCATCTTCAATGCGGTGCTTGCGCTCCTTGAGTTCTACCTCAGTTGCAGCACCTGCTTTGATGACGGCAACACCACCAGCAAGTTTTGCAAGACGCTCTTGCAATTTCTCGCGGTCATAATCTGAATCAGAGTTTTCTATTTCTGTACGAATTTGCTGAACACGGCCCTTAATCTGAGCTTCATCTCCAGCGCCTTCAACAATTGTTGTCTCTTCCTTGCTGATAACAACTTTGCGTGCGCGACCTAATAGTTCCATCTCAGCAGTATCTAGACGTAGCCCAACTTCTTCAGTAATTACTGTTGCACCTGTAAGGATTGCAATGTCTTGAAGCATTGACTTGCGACGGTCACCAAACCCTGGAGCCTTTACTGCAGCAGAGCGGAATGTTCCGCGAATCTTGTTAACAACCAAAGTTGCAAGAGCTTCGCCCTCTATATCTTCAGCAATAATCACAAGTGGCTTACCTGATGCCATTACTTTTTCAAGAATGGGTACTAAGTCTTTAATATTTGAAATCTTTGAATTACAGATTAAAACATAAGTGTCTTCTAAAACAGCTTCCATACGATCTTGATCTGTAACAAAGTATGGAGAGATGTAACCCTTATCAAAGCGCATACCCTCTGTGAGCTCTAGCTCTAGACCAAAAGTGTTTGACTCTTCAACAGTGATAACGCCTTCTTTTCCAACTTTATCCATCGCCTCGGCGATCATTTCACCAATAGTTGTGTCTGCAGCAGAGATCGAAGCTGTTGCTGCAATTTGCTCTTTTGAATCCACACTCTTTGCCATAGAAAGCAATTCGGCAACAATCTCTGTAACTGCCTTTTCAATACCGCGCTTGAGCGCCATTGGGTTAGAACCCGCAGCAACATTTCGAAGTCCTTCGCGAACTAATGCTTGCGCTAATACAGTTGCAGTTGTTGTTCCATCACCGGCAACATCATCAGTCTTCTTAGCAACTTCCTTAACAAGTTCTGCACCGATTTTTTCCCATGGATCATCTAGTTCAATCTCTTTTGCAATCGAAACACCATCATTAGTAATAGTTGGTGCGCCCCACTTTTTTTCTAGGACAACATTTCGTCCACGTGGTCCAAGGGTTACTTTGACTGCATCAGCCAAGATGTTCATACCGCGCTCTAACCCGCGACGTGCTTCTTCATTAAAGGCGATTTGCTTTGCCATCAGATGTGCTCCTTGTGTTAATCGTTCGTTAGCCAATTTCTTTATGTATTGGGGGGCGCTTTATCACTCGCACCCCGAGAGTGCTAACGCCAAATCTAGGGCCTTTATTTCCCAGGAGCAAAACGAGATTGGCTAGCGAGCGGTGCGTGTGGCCATGCGAGCCTCGCGCAGGCGGCGAAGGCGCTTAACGAGCATTGGAGATGCGGTCAGGGCATCTTCTCTATCGATCAAATCGTTGAGAAGTTGGTAGTAGCGAGGTGCGGTTAAATCAAAGAGTTCCTTAATTGCTGCCTCTTTAGCGCCGGCATAGCGCCACCAATTACCTTCAAAATCTAATATCCGAACTTCAAGCTCACTTAATCCGCTGTGTTCCTTAGATAAAAAGCCCGCACCTGAGAGATTATTGATTGCTGCGTCTTCTTGGGCTGACATGAGTTAAATCTTAGAACAGGCATGCTCAAAAGTGTGGGATTTAGAGCCTGTCCAAAATCATCTGAATATCACTTATTTTTGTCCATGGATTAACAATTGCAAATCTTAAAATCGGCTGGCCCTGATGAGATGACGGCGGAATAAATCCAATTTGATCCTCTAGCAGCTGATCACTCCATTTTTGATAATCGATTGCATTCCAACCTGTTCTAGTAAATGCAACAATTGATAGATCTGGCTGGCGCAGTAGATTTAAATTTGGATGCATTTCTATCAGACGAGCGGCTTCTTGTGCGACTTCGATTGATTTTTCCATTGCTTCTGAATATGCATCGGTGCCATGAGCAGCAAGTGAAAACCAAAATGGGAGACCCCGAGTACGACGCGTTAAATGAATTGCATAGTCAGAAGGTGACCATTGCCCATCTTTTAGTGTGTCCAAATAAGATGCCTGCTGCGAATGAACTTGTTTTGCTAACTCTGGTTGGCGATAGACAAGTGCACATGCATCATAAGGTGCGAACAACCATTTATGAGGGTCAACGATAAAAGAATCTGCTTCTTCTATCCCATCGAATTTTGCCCGCACAGAGGGTGCACATAAGGCTGCAAGTCCGTATGCCCCATCAACATGAAACCAAATATCTCGCTCGCGTGCAGCTTTCGCTATTCCTTTGAGGTCATCAATGATTCCTAAATTAGTTGTACCAGATGTGGCAACTACTGCAAATACTCTATTTTGTGTTGTGGAATGAAGATGATCAACTGCAGATGCAATTGCTGCCCCTGATAGTTTTCCATCGCCATCTACTTCAACTTTCAAAACATCAACATCCATAACCTGCGCTGCAGATGCAATAGAAGAGTGAGCCTCTTGACTGCAGGCAATTACCCAGCGAGTTGGATTGGGATGAGATTTTCGGGCCTGAGCTCTAGCGACTACTAACGCTGAAAGATTTCCTATTGTGCCACCTTGAACAAATACGCCGCCAGCAGTTGCAGGCATTCCTGCTAAATCAATGAGCCATTGAATCGCCTGATTTTCCGCAAAAACTGCCCCTGCTCCTTCTTGCCAAGATCCACCATAAAGTGCACTTGCTCCGACAACTAAATCAAAAAGATTTGCATACTCCGTTGGTGCCGATGGAATAAAGGCAAGATTTCGCGGATGATCTGTAGAGATACATGCTTTAGCTAAAACATTTGTGAATACATCTAGAGCTTTATGACCACCTAAACCTTTTTTTGTAATTGTATTTCCAACTTCACTAAACAAATCCTCTGCCGTTCGTGGCCCGTCTAATGGTGGATCATCTTTTAGCCGAGCAAGGCTATATTCCAAAACTTCTTTGGCCAGCTCTTCAACTTCTTGCGTGAATTTATGCATTTGATTTTGCTTTTTTAATTATGTTCTTCAGCATCGTTGGAAAAATAAAGGAATGAAAAGGTGAGACAGCTGCCCAATACAGTTGTCCACCAAGACCGCGTGGAGAAAAAGTAGCTTCTTGAACAACATGTGTTTTACCGTCAACTTCTTCAACTTGAAAATCTAACCATGCTTTGCCTGGCAAAATCATCTCTGCATAAAGTTTAAGATGTTTTCCGCGCTCTAACTCTTCAACTCTCCAAAAATCCAATGACTCTCCCACACGTAAGAAGTCGGGATCACGGCGTCCTCTACGTAATCCCACTCCACCAAATGCGCGATCGAGCAATCCACGTGCATACCAAAGTAGATCGGCACCGAACCAACCGTGATCACCACCAATGGCTTCAATTTGTTTCCAAATTAAATCTGCCGGCACATCTGAAGTTGCTTCTCTGCGATCTCTAAAAACCATTTCACCAGCCCATGACGGATCACCTTGCGCTTTTTGCCAAGGCGCTGTTGGCATAGTTGCATCCGACCATCGCGTCTCCACACCGTGAGTTGTAGTTCGTGAGAGCGCTAAATTAATAGCGGTTTCAACATCTAGTAAACCTTCGGCAGGTTTTGGAATTAAGCCATCAATACTTTTTGCAGGATCGGCGACAACTTCACTAATAAGTGATCCAACGAGCGGTCTAGCTAGTGCAGTTGGAACTGGAGTCACTAACCCAATCCATAAACTAGATAAATTTGGAGTTAAAACTGGCACTTTGATGATCCATCGTTTTCTTAATCCAGAAAGCTTTGCAAATTTTTGCATCATGTCGGCATACGTCAAAACCTCTGGGCCACCAATATCAAAGACTTTTGTCACTGGCTTTTCTAACTGGCCTGCAGCTTTTAGGTAGTGCAAAACATCTCTGATCGCAATTGGGTGTGTTTTATTGCTGACCCATTTTGGAGTTGTCATTAATGGCAAGCGGTGAGTTAAATGTCGCAGCATCTCAAAACTTGCAGAGCCTGAACCGATAATTATCCCTGCTCGTAATTCGATAACAGCCACAGAGGTTGAGGCCAACTGCTCTCCAGTTTTTGCCCTTGATGACAAATGTTTACTAATGTTCTTATCATTTGCGATTCCGCCTAGGTAGACAATTTGTTCAACCCCAGCATCGGCTGCAGCTCGTGCAAAATTTCTAGCCATATCGGCTTCAATTTGATTGAAGTTAGGACCTAGATTGATTGAATGAAGTAAGTAGTAAGCGGTATGAACGCCAATTAGTGCGTCAAAAACATCTTCATAATTTTCGGCGCTCCCAGTGCGGATGTCGACCCAAGGCGCCCATGGTTGATCTATCACTTTATTTGAATCGCGAACGAGAATTCGAACATCACAGTTCTCTTCAACAAGTGCTCTAACTAATCGCCCACCCACATAACCAGAGGCCCCGGTGATGAGGAATTTTCTCCGTTGATTGTGCATGTTCATGTCGGTAAGCCTAGACTTACTCCATGCAAAACACACATCAGAAGCCCCGAGTAGTAATACTTGGCGCAGGATTTGGCGGGTTGACTGCTGCCAAAAAAATGGCTGGCTTTGCAAATGTCACTGTTGTTGATCGTCATAACTTTCAAACTTTTCTGCCATTGCTCTACCAGGTCTCAACGGCCGGTTTGGCTGCAGATCACGTTGCTCATCCAATTCGCGGGGCGCTACGCAAAACCGATGTTCAATTTCAGATGGGCTCACCTATATCCATTGACCACGAAAAGAAATCACTTACTTTAGATAATAAACAGGTTCTAGATTTTGACTACCTTGTTGTCGCTCTAGGTTCTGCCAACACAGATTTTGGGATTCCTGGTGTTACAGAACATGCACTTGGTATGAAGAGTGTCCATGAAGCGACGACTATTAGAGCGAAAGTTATGCGCTCCTTTGAAGAGCTCTGCAGCAATCAAGATGGCTCTGTATTTTCTATCTCAGTAATTGGAGGTGGACCAACTGGTGTTGAGATGGCTGGCGCATTTGCCGAATTAGTTCGAGGTCCTCTAAAAAATGATCAGGAACGCGCGGCAAAGAGAATCCAAATTAATTTAATTGAAGCTGGACCTCGAGTCCTACCTATGTTCTCAGACAAACTTTCTCAACATGCAAAAACCGATCTTGAGAAGTTGGACGTCAAGGTCTATACAAACACTGCAGTTAAAGAGATTAAATCTGATTCAATTCAAACTCAAGATGGACAAACAATTGAATCGGAAATCACGATCTGGGCTGCAGGTGTACGTGGCGAGCCCGCTGCAGCCACTTTAGATCTACCAATAGTAAATACCAGAATTGATGTTGAAAAGACTTTGCAAGTTAAAAAGTATCCGCATATTTTTGCTATTGGAGATGTTGCTGGATTCACCGGTAAAGATGGACGCTTCTTGCCCATGGTTGCACCTGTTGCAATGCAGCAAGGTAGATGGGTCGCAAAGCAGATTAAGCGCCTAGCCACTAAGCAAGAGTTAAAACCATTTAAATATTTAGATAAGGGATCTATGGCAACTATTGGTCGCCATAAAGCAATCGTTGAAGTTAAAGGGTTCCGCTTGGTTGGTATTCCCGCTTGGTTTGCCTGGCTGTTTTTGCACCTGTTTTATCTCTTAGGTGGGCGCAACAAAATAGGAACTATCGCCGACTGGACCTGGAACTACGTAACTTTTGATCGAGGCAATCGCCACATCATGGATTCTGTGTAAATGCCGCAATACATCAATCTTCGTGGGCATAATGTTTATGGCTATGAGTGGGAAAACGATGGTGAAGCTGTTCTTTTATTGCACGGCGGATTAAGTAAAACCTCTAGTTGGGACTACTTAATAGTTCCAGCTTTAGAAGATGAGTTTCATGTCTATGCATATGATCGAACAGCACATGGTTTTACTGCAGATCAGCCTGGAAGTTTGCATTTTGATTTTCAAACAAAAGAGGCAATTGCATATTTAGAAGATGTTGTAAAAACTCCAGCACATTTAGTTGGATATAGCGATGGTGCAATCATTGCTCTGATGGTTGCAATTGCCAGGCCAGAGCTAGTGAAGTCAGTTGTTTCTATTGGCGGAAATTCACACTACTCGGGTGTTGATTTTGATATGGGGCAGCCAATGGTTAGCGAAGATGATCTTGCTGAATACACATTAATCTCTCCTGATGCACCACGCACTCTGCTAGAAAAAACTACGCGGATGTTTGAGATTTGGAAAAAAGAACCAAATATCTCAAAGGAACAACTTGCAAGTATTCAATGTCCGGTCTTGGTTGTATCAGGTGATGATGACGTTGTGACTTTGTCTCATACGCAAGAGTTGTATCAATCAATTCCGCTTGGACAACTAGCGGTATTACCAGGCACATCTCATGCCTTAGTTAAAGAGAAGCCAGAATTATTTAATGCAATCATGGTCGCATTTTTAGAAGACTTAAGTTATCCGATTACATATTCACCAGTTAAGCGCGTAAATCCAGAAATTATTGAATAAAGAAAGATTGAACTAAACGAGCCCCCCGTCAGGATTGAACTGACGACCTGCGCATTACAAGTGCGCTGCTCTACCACTGAGCTAGAGAGGCCTGCTTTTTGAGTTACCCCAAATCAAGCAGAGGCAATTATGGCAGTGATGGTCGTTATCTGAAAATCGGACGAATCGCCGGACCTCAAGGTAGGTTTAGCAGATGCGATTAGGAGTTCTAGATGTGGGATCAAATACAGTCCACCTCCAAGTTGTAGACGCTCATCCTGGTGCTCGTCCCAGCCCAACCACAAATCAAAAGGTTGAGCTTCGCTTGCATGAATACATTGATAAATCTGGATACGTTACAAAAGAGGGAATCCATCTACTTCATTCGGCAATCGATGCAGCAGTTGCACATGCTCATGAGTTTAAAACAGAGGAAATATTGGCTTTCGCTACTTCTGCTATTCGCGACTCTAAAAACGGTAAAGAGATTCTTGACGAATTAAATCGCAAACATGAGATCGATTTACATGTTCTTTCAGGTGAAGAAGAAGCAGCAATTACATTTTTGGCAGTTCGTCGCTGGCTTGGTTGGTCAAGTGGGCGCCTTCTTGTTTTAGATATTGGCGGTGGATCTCTAGAGATTGCAGTGGGTGAAGATGAAGCGCCAGAGGCGGCAATATCTTTTCCCTTAGGGGCCTCTAGATTAACTCGTGATTTTTTAAGTGGTGATCCTTATAAAGAAAAAGAGATTAAAGAACTCGATTTATTCATCCGCGAATCGATGAAAATCGCGATCCCTGAAGAGATTAAGCTTCATGGCTCCGATCGCTGTATCGCAACAAGCAAAACCTTTCGAACATTAGCCAGACTTGGAAATCATTGGTTTGATAATGATCAAAATGTTCTAGAACTTTCCTCTCTTGAAAAAATTATTCCAAAGTTAGCTGACATGACAAATAAGCAAAGGTCGCAGTTACCCGGAGTTTCAGAGAGTAGAGCCGGTCAGATACTTAGTGGTTCATTGGTTGCAAAATCTGCAATGGAGAGATTAAGTATTACTAGACTTGAAATCTGTCCCTGGGCTTTACGAGAGGGAATTGTTCTTAAATGGCTAGATTGGATGGAGCGTTAATCCAATCTAACGCAACAACATCTCCATCTCGAAAATGAAGAACTATTGCATCACCAGGAGCAAGTTCTGTCTTTAAAGATTTAAAGGATTTTTTTCCAATTAATTTCTCTGCCATTTTTGGGAGAATTGGATTGTGACTACAGACAAGATGCGCACCCTCAGACTCAATTAACTCTTTTACATACTCATAGGCAGCAGATTTATTTTTGTAAAAGGCATACTCCGATAGATCTGAGACATATGTAATCGACCTACCTATTGCCTGAGATAGCGGCAGTACCGTCTCGGCACAGCGCATGGCATCTGATGAGCAGATTTGATCTAACATAAATGGTAGAAAATACTGCGGAAGATTCTTTGCTTGAATTTGGCCGGTTTGGTCTAATGGACGATCCTCATCATCTTTTTGCCACTCGTCTCGGCTTAAAGCTTTGGCGTGACGAAGCAGGATTAAAGTTTGTGTTTGTGCACCAATTTCTAAAAACTTGTCAACAATCTCTTTATCAGATTCATTTGTCAGTAAGTTTTTGGCTTCAACAGAAGAGATCCATCGAAGCTCATCCACTTCATCAGCAGAGGGGTCTGTCTCGGGAAGTTTGTACGCTTTCGCAGACCAATATTGAACCTCTTTTGCAACCTCGTCGGTTTTATAATTCACGGTGCCCAAAAATGGGCCAAATTTAGATTTATAACCTGTCTCTTCTAAAACTTCTCGATATGCCGCAGCGATATGGGTTTCGCCTCTATTTAACTTCCCTTTTGGTAAAGACCAATCCATGTACTTAGGTCGATGCACTAGAGCAATTTCAATTAAATCTTCATCTGCTTCCCTCCATAAAACAGCACCTGCTGCCTGGATTTTCTGGGTCTTCATTGCTTTCGTCCCTTTTTACTACGTTTGATAAACACCGATTGGGTATCTACTAATTCTTCGGAGAGATCGCCTGCATTTACTCTTTTCCAACTCGTATCTTGTTGGTGCCAGCTCGATGTTTTAGGATCCATCGAGATATCTAGAATCTCTTGAAGCATGTTTTTATGTGCAGCTTTTTCAATTCGAACTAAACTTTCAACGCGACGATCTAGATTTCTCTGCATTAGATCTGCGCTTCCAATCCAGTACTCATCAGCACCACCGTTTTTAAAATGATAAATTCTAGAGTGCTCTAGGAATCTTCCGAGAATTGAACGAACTCTTATGTTTTCAGATAGGCCAGCAACACCAGGTTTAATAGAAGATATGCCTCGGATGACTAGATCCACAGGAACACCCGCCTGTGAGGCTCTATACAAAGCTTCTATAAACTCTTCATCTAATAGTGAATTAAGTTTAAGTTGGATTCCCGAGATCTTCCCTGCTTTTGAATTTTCAATCTCATTTTCAATTCTTTCAAGTAAGCCAGGTCGCAAAGTGCGGGGGGCAACTAGAAGTCGTGAGAATGTGGATTGGGGTCCAAATCCTGACAACTGATTAAACAGCTTTGTTAAATCCTCAGTTAGTTCGGGGTCACTACTTATAATTCCAAGATCTTCATAAAAACGCGCAGTCTTTGGATTGTAATTTCCTGTTCCAACATGGGCATAACGTCGAATTCCCGTGGCTTCATCACGAATAACAAGAGAGAGCTTTGCATGTGTCTTTAATCCCATTAGTCCGTAGACAACATGAACACCGACGGCCTCTAATTTGCGCGCCCACCGCACATTTGCCTGCTCATCAAATCGTGCACGAAGTTCGATAACTGCAAGTACCTGTTTGCCTGCCTCTGCCGCCTCAATTAACGCCTCCATAATGGGTGAGTCACCAGAAGTGCGATAAAGAGTTTGCTTAATTGCCAAAACATGAGGATCTTGAGCTGCATTTTGAAGGAATTGAACGACCGAAGTTGTAAAGGAGTCATAGGGATGGTGCAACAATATTTCGCCTTGGCGAATAGCAGCAAAAAATAGATCTGGCTCTTCAGGATCTATTTCACTTAATGCTGTAACAGTTTTTGATCTAAATGGCGAATACTTTAATTCTGGAAAATCTAAATCAGTAATGCGAAGAAGATCAGTTAAATCTAGTGGGGCAGGAAGTGAAAATACGCTGGATGGATTTATCTCTAGCTCTTCACATAATCTTGTTAGTAGTTTTTGATCTACACCCTCTTCAACTTCAAGCCGAACGGGTGGCCCAAATCTTCTACGTGACAACTCCTGTTCTAAAGTGTTGAGTAGGTCATCACTATCTTCTTCATCTAACTCAATATCTTGATTTCTAGTAACACGGAACGTGTAGTGATCTTGGATCAACATCCCTGGGAACAACTCTTGCAGATGAATAACGATCAACTCTTCAATAGGAATGTAGCGGAGTGAACCAGATGCACTTGTTGAAATATATCGTGGAAGAATCGGTGGAACTTTTATACGGGCAAAGAACTCTGCGCCACTGTCTTGATTTTTAACTATTACAGCCAAGTTTAATGAAAGGCCAGAAATGTAGGGGAATGGATGAGATGGATCAACAGCCAGTGGAGTAAGAACTGGAAAAATTCGATCAGTAAATAGTTTTGTTACATGCACTCTCTCTGAGTCTGTTAATTCGTCCCAGGTAATTATCTCAATTCCATTTTTACGTAACTCTGGCATTAACTCATCTTTAAACAAACGAGCATGCCTTAATGAGAGTTCCCCAGCCTTACGAGATAGCTGCTCCAACGAATCTTTAGGTGTCAGACCAGCAGAGTTTGCGGCAGTAATGCCTAACTCTATTTTTCCCAATACTGATCCGACGCGAACCATGTAAAACTCATCTAAATTCGATGCAAATATCGTTAAATATCTAACTCTCTCAAATAGTGGAATGCTTTTATCTTCAGCCAGTTCGAGAACCCGCTGATTAAAGGCAAGCCAGCTCTGTTCTCGATCAATAAATGGCACTGTGAACCCCACGCCTAATGATGACCTGCAGAGATGAACTTAAGGTAACTAGAAGGTAGATAATCGGAGATCGCATTGATTTAATCCAAATGTGTAAGCGGCCACTTGATTGCGTGGGGATACTTACATGTTCGGCCATCACCCGATGACTTACCTCGTGCGCGTCGCCACATCCATGGAAGTGCAAAAGTTACAAACCATAAAGTCGTAACACCAGTTTGGACAAACTTCGATGTTTTCTCTGCTGGTGCAAGTGGTCTTCGCCATGATGGATCAAAAGGAAGATCAATTGCTTCTAAAACTGCTTGTGCTACCCGATCGTGTCCCATTGGATTTAAATGGAGGCGATCGAATGCTAAAAAGCGTGGATCTTTAAGAGATTCCTCTTGGTTGCCATCACACAAAATTGCACCAACTTCTGCAGCTACTTTTCGAACATTCTCATTAAACTCTTTAAATCGCTGTTTCCAAGATTCGGCTAATCGTCCTTCTTTCCCGCTGTCTTCTAGAACTGTAAACAACATAACAGTTGCACCTGATGCAGCAACTTTTCGAACCGCCTGTGAATACATAGGTAGGACTACATCAGGATTGTATTTTGGCCGAATAACATCATTAGCCCCGGCATGAAAAGAGACTAAGGTTGTTTTATCAATAACTTGTTGTAGCGCAGGTTCTAACTGCTCATCAATTACTTGCTTTAACAATTTGCCACGTATCGAAAGATTTGCATATTGAAATCCAGGTTGATTCGCTGCCATAACATCGGCAACACGATCTGCCCAGCCACGGTATTGGCCATATCTTTTTTCATCGCACATACCTTCGGTGAATGAGTCACCTAGGGCAATAAAACGTTGGTATTTCATGGTTTACCTAACTTACCTTTTGCTTATTTTACGCGGCGTGCTTGATCAATATGAAACAGAGCAATTGATGTTGCAACACTTGCATTAAGAGATTCCGTTGTGGCACTGATTGGAATTGAAACTACAAGATCGCATTTTTCCTTAGTTAAACGTGCAAGGCCTTTGCCCTCTGAGCCAACAATGACCATAAGAGGCTCAGTAGCAACTTTCATTGCACTAATCTCTACATCTGATTCGCCATCTAACCCAACAACAAACATTCCTGCTTTTTTAGCTGCGTCAATTGTGCGTGCAAGATTTGTAATCTGTGCAATTGGTAAACGTGCAGCAGCTCCTGCCGAAGACTTCCAAGCCGATGCAGTCATAGTTGCGGCTCGGCGTTCGGTCATAATGACACCTGCTGCGCCAAATGCTGCAGCGCTTCGAATAATTGCGCCAAGGTTACGTGGATCTGTCACGCCATCTAAAGCAACAATGAGAGCTGGATTTTTAGCACGTGACATTATCTCTTCAAAACTTGAATACTGAAATGGTTTGATAGCAAGGATGATTCCTTGACTGTTCGGTGAGATGCCTTCAACTTCTGCGCGATGTGCCTCACGAATCTGGAGCCCTTGGTGAAGTGCAAGTTTTAAACTCTCTGCAACGCGATCATCAACATCAATACTGCGTGCAACTAGTAATTCTGTTGCCGGAACGTTTTCACGTAAGGCTTCAAGAACTGCGTTACGCCCTGCAACAATTTCGCCACGTGGACGATCACCCTTAGGCATGCGAGGTGAACGAACTTCTTTTTTCTCTGCAGCTTTTTTGCGCTTTGCAGCAGCATGATACGGACGATCTTCTGCTTTAGGAGTTGGACCTTTACCTTCTAAACGTCGCTTGTTATTTCCACCAGTACCCGATGATGGTCCTTTTTTTGATTGGCGAACTGCGCCTTTACGGGATGAGTTGCCAGCCATTTTTAATTCTCGTTTCAGTACTTAATTGATAGACCAGCGAGGTCCTTGAGCAGTGTCCTCAATTGTAATTCCTAAATCAGCAAGCCCATCACGGATTGCATCGGATGCAGCGAAATCCTTACGCTCTCTGGCCGATGCACGCTCTGCTAGAGCTAATTTAATTACACCATCTAAGGCTGGAGTTAAATCAGAGCCGCCAGATTGAACAAATGCCAGATCAAAAGGGTCACATCCCAAAACATCTAGGGCGCCGCGAATCTCATTGGCATTTTTCGCAATCACTTTTTTGTCGTTATCGGTAACAGCTTCATTTCCAAGACGTAGATTTTCACTAATAGATGCAAGTGCTGTGGGAACCGCTAAATCATCATTCATTGCATTTTTAAACTCTTTACTTAACTGCAATGATGGTTCCTCACCAATTATCTCTGTGGCTCTCTTCAAAAAACTTTCTATTCGGCGAAAGTTAGTTGCAGACTCTTCTAGCGCTGCTGGCGAATATTCCAGCATTGATCGGTAATGGGCTCCACCTAAATACCAACGAAGCTCTATTCCACGGACAGATTTTAGAATTTCATTTACCTGTAGTGAGTTACCTAATGACTTAGACATCTTTTCACCAGATTGCGTTACCCATGCATTGTGTAGCCAGCGTTGAGCAAATCCATATCCTGCAGCTTCTGATTGCGCGATCTCATTTTCATGATGAGGAAAAACTAAATCTAAACCGCCGCCATGAATATCAAACTTTTCTCCCAGGTATGCGTGCGCCATTGCAGAACACTCTAAGTGCCAACCTGGTCGCCCTGGTCCCCACGGTGTTGGCCAAGAAGGATCTCCAGGTTTAGCAGCTTTCCATAATGCAAAGTCTCGAACATCTTTTTTGTTTGTCTCATCTGCATCTGCAGATGCTTGTAAGTCGTCAATGTTTTGCCTAGACAAAGTTAAATATCTCTTGAGTTTTCGAACCTCTAAATAAACATCACCGTTGCCTGGTGCATAGGCAGCGCCGTTATCGATTAACTTTTTCATCAGTTCAATCATCTGCGTTATGTGCCCTGTTGCCCGAGGCTCATATGTTGGAGGCAAGATATTTAGCTCTGCATATGCTTCAGTAAATACACGTTCGTACTTCATTGCTACTGCCCACCAAGGCATTTCATCGTGCTTTGCACTGTGTAAAATCTTGTCATCAATATCAGTGACGTTTCGAATAAAAGTAACACCATATCCAGATTTGATTAACCAGCGTCTTAAAATATCGAAGTTGACTCCGGATCGAACATGGCCGATATGAGGTGGGCCCTGCACTGTTGCTCCGCAAACATAAATAGAGACCTGTGATGGTTTAAGAGATTTGAACTCACTTACTTCACGTGAGGCGGTGTCATATAGATGTAGCGTCACGGAATCTGTACCAACGCAGTTGCGATTGCACACATACCTTCACCGCGACCTGTAAATCCCATGGAATCTGTCGTGGTCCCTGATACCGAAACAGGTGCTCCTAGAGATTCGGATAAAGCTATCTGCGCCTCATCTCTTCGTGATGAAACATTTGGTGCGTTACCAATTATCTGCACAGCAACATTGTTAATTGCAAAACCCTTTTTAACAACGAAATCTCGCACCTGTGTAATCATTTCACTGCCAGATATTCCAGCCATTTTTGGTTTATCGACTCCAAAAAAACTTCCGACATCACCTAACTGGCATGCAGATAAAACAGCATCACAAATTGCATGCGCAGCTGCATCACCATCTGAGTGTCCAACTAGTTTTTTTGTCTCTGGCCAAGACAAACCTGCGAGCGCAAGTGGCCCGCTATCACCAAATTGGTGAGCATCTATTCCTATGCCGGTTCGTAATTTAGAATTCAATGATCGTTGCTCTCAACAATTTCTTGTAACTTGGCAGAGGTTTCTTCTTCGTTTTCGCCCTCAACGGTTACAAGAACTTCATCGCCGCATTTAACTCCGAGTGTCATCACTCTTAAGACACTCGCGCCATCAACTGGTGTGGTTGGAGCACCATCGACAATCTTTGCCAAACGCACTGTATTTCCCGAGCCCTTTGCAGTTGATGCAAAAAGAGCGGCTGGTCGAGCATGAAGGCCAACAGCAGCGGCCACAACAGAGCGAAATTCTTTCATTGGGCTATCGTAACGGGCGCACAGGTAGTGTTTAATAGGAACATCTACTCAACCGCATGAACAAATGTGAGGGTCAGAAAATGAGCGCAAATCCCCTGTTAATGGGCCATCA